>Ga0098047_10000023_pt1 | contig 61777 bp, 83 predicted proteins | sample 12_taG_FD_92585 | JGI IMG/M metagenome (GOLD analysis project Ga0098047, IMG submission 92585) | Marine viral communities from the Subarctic Pacific Ocean - 12_ETSP_OMZ_AT15267 metaG | ecosystem: Environmental > Aquatic > Marine > Oceanic | place: Subarctic Pacific Ocean | collected 2015-01-16 | reverse complement strand
CTTCAGCCAACCAAGTGGCAAGCGATTGCAACACAAAGAGGTTATCCATCAATTTACGAGGTACCGGGAACAGATATAGATGTCGCATCAGTAACAACTGACGCATCAACTGGAACAAATGGAATTGGTGCATCATTAATAACTGTAACAACAGTTGGTCCTCACTCCATGGAAACTGGAGGTCCATTAACTATTACCGGTTTTTCAGGATCAGGAGTAGAAGGGGCAGGTAGAGCACAAGGTTCATTTGTTGTAAATACTATAACATCTAATAAAATTTTTAATTACTATGCAAAAGCAAAAGTAGGAACATCAAACTTACAGCTCATATCAACTAAATTTACTCAAATGCGTAAAGGTGCATTTTATACTGGAGCAGATTTAGGAGAACCATCGTTTTCTGTTGTAACTCAAGGATCAAGTGGATCAATTGCAACTTCATTAAAAGTATTATCAGGACAAACAATTGTTCCATTTACTGGAACAGCTCCTCCAACAGGAGCACCAGTTACAGGAACAGGTATCGCAACTGGTACACAAATTACAGCAATTACAGGTTCCGGTGGAGCTTTAATTAGTCCAAAAATTAAAGGAGATTATGCTCCAGGTGTAACTCAAGTTGAAGTCGTAGATGCGGCAGGTATTTTACAAAATTCTGTAATGGACAGAGGTGATGGGTTTGGTGCAAATATTATAAACATTAATGGAATGGTTTTAACTTTATCAAGTCCTTTACAATCAAGTTTAATAGGTGATCAAACAGTTTATCAAAATGTTGCTGGATTAAACAGATCACCAAATGGTTCAGGTGCAACTTGGAATGTAAGTTGGACTGGTGGAACTTATACTGTTGCAATATCTGTAACTGGATTAAATTATCAAGTAGGTGATGCAATAACAATTCTTGGAACGGCTTTAAGTGCATCAACACCAGCAAACGATTTAACAATTAATGTAGATAGTGTAGATACTGCAGGAGAAATTCTTTCTTTCAGTTATTCAGGATCTTCATTTGACGGAACAGGATCGGTAACAGGCGCAACTGGTAGTGTACCAGGTGGCGTAGGAACAGGCGGAACATTTAATATTACTAAAACAGGTGGAACATATACAGTAGCATTGGCAAGTAAAACATATACAGATATAGCTCCACAATACACATACGGTGGTGGTGCTGGATCTATTTGGGACGTAACAATATTGAATAATACTTTTAGTGCCGTTACAATGACAAGCGGTGGAACTGGTTTCATTGTTAATGATTCATTAAGATTTGCAGGAACAGAATTTGATGGAACTGGAGATGCTAATGAATTATTAATTAGAGTTACTGGTGAAAGTTCAGGAGTAATAACAGGTCATTCATCTGCAGGTACGGCTCCTGATGCAGTAGTAATGTATACTGCACCAGCATTTACTACAAGTGGTTCAGGTACATTAGCACAATTTAACGTAACAAGAACAGGTACAACTTATTCAGCAGTTATAACAGGATTAGGAACAAATTACGCACAAAATGATACTATAACAATTGATGGTGGTAATTTAGGTGGTGCGTCAACAACAAATGATTGTACATTAACAGTCGCATCTGTAGACGGTTCAGGTGGAATAACAAGTGTTACACCTACAGGTACAGCCGTAAACACAAAATCGTGGACTGGATTAACATCAGCTGACAACTATGTAGGTTCAGGAGTTAAATTTAGTATTACTAATCCAGTTGGTGCCAGCTACAGTAATATTACAGCAACGTCAATTGGAGAACATTATACATTAGGTCAAGAATTAAAAATATTAGGAACAACATTAGGTGGTTTAACACCTACACATGATTTAACAATTACATTGGCTACAGCATTAGGAGCCAATGATTCAGTTGTACAAGGCAACTGGACAACTACTGGTAATGCTGTACCAGGTCCTGAATCATTAGCTTATGTAGTAAATGATATGTTAGAAGTTTCTGGTTCGGCTTTGGGCGGAATTAATACGACCAATGATGCATACGTTAGAGTGTCTAGCGTAGACGCAGACGGGTCTATTACAGGATTAGCTGTTAGTGGAACAGGAACAGATGCTGACGTAACATATACGGCAATACCAGAATGGGATGGTTCAACGATACCAGGATGGACTACAAACCAATCAGGTACAGGAGCAACATTTACAATTCAAAGAATAGGAACAGCTTATACAGCCACAGTAGTAGCGGCAGGAACAGGATTTGTAGGAACAGAACAAATAACAATTTTAGGAACACACTTAGGTGGTGCAACAGCCGCCAATGACGCTTCATTTACTATTTCAACAGTTGACGGTGGCGGTGGTATTACAGCCATTAGTGCAGTAACAGGAACCGCGGCTAATACTCAAACATTTACAAATTCACCTACAGCAAAAAGAGTAGGTCAAGGTGAAGCATTTGACGTAGCAATATCAGGTGGAAATTATACAATATCTTCAATAGCTGAAGCAGGTTCAAATTTCTGGGTAGGACAAATAGTTAAAATTCCAGGAACATCATTATATGGTGCATCACCTGGAAATGATTTATCAGCAGAAATTACATCAATAGATGCAGTAGCAACAGGAGGAATTACAGGCGTAACTGTTACTGGAAGTGCTAACACAGGTACTGGTGCTGTAGGAACATTAATAACTGGAGGTAATAGAGCTCAAGCTGGTGTTGGAGGAGTATTCTATATAACTAGATCATACACAAACGATTCATCAACTACATATACAGAAGCAACAGTTTCTAGTTTAGGAACAGATTATAATGTAGGAGATCAAATTGTAGTTTCCGGTTCAAGTTTAGGTGGAGGAACACCTACGCATGATTGCAGTATTACTGTTCAAGCTGTAAATTCATTTGGTGGTATAACACAATGTACTCACTCAGGTAGTGCAGTAACAGGAACAGGAGTAACAGTTTATTCATCTATTACTATATCAGATGCAACTACACAGACTTTACCTTCTTCATCTACAATAACTTATAGTGCGATAGCAACTATACAAGTACAATTTTTAACACCACACGGTTTAGTTCCAGGAGATGGTTTCTTAGTAACTATTGGATCTGATGATGGAAGTAATAATCACTTATTAGCATCAGGACCATTCCTTGTTACAGAACTTCCAGCAACTAATCAATTAAGATTCCAAGCTAGAGCTCCAGGACAAATTACAGATCTTAACTGGTCTGGATTCGTATATGTTAGACCAGATTCATTCTTCATACATAGACCATTTGATGGAGGTGTACAATTAGGAACAGGTGGACCACAACACGGTGCACAGGCAATAAGACAATCTAAAAAATATATTAGATATCAATCAGGTAAAGGTGTAATGTATACAACGGGTGCCTTGTTTGCTCCTTCATATGATATTTTAAATGTCGTAGCAGAAGGTAAATCACTTGGTTCAGTTATATCAGTTACTACAGATGAAGTTGACCACGGTTTACAAGTTGGTGCAATTATAACAATAATTGGAATAGCACAACAAGAATTTAATGATGATTATACAGTAACTCAAATAGTAAATGAAAGAACATTTAAAATTACTGCTCAAAGTACTTTAAGTATGTTAACTCCAGAATTTAAAACCCAACCACAATTATCATTAAAAAAATGGAATGGTGCAACTGTAAGATCAGGAATCTTTGATGATCAAAATGGTATTTTCTGGGAATATGATGGTGTAAACTTAAATGTTGTACAAAGATCAGCTACATTACAATTAGCAGGAACAATTGAAGTAAATCCTGATTCTAATGCAATTACAGGTACAGGAACAAGATTTAGAGAACAATTAAAAGCTGGTGATAGAATAGTAATAAGAGGTATGACTCACGTTGTATCTAGTGTTACGGATAATGTAACAATGAATGTTACTCCAGATTATAGAGGAGTTAATGCTTCATCTGGTGTTAAAAGTTGTTTAGTATTTAATAAAAAAGTTAAACAAGATAACTGGAATTTAGACCCTGTCAATGGAACTGGGCCTAGTGGATATGATTTAAATGTATCTAAGATGCAGATGATCGGTTTACAAATGACCTGGTATGGAGCAGGATTTATTGACTTTATGACTAGAGGTGGTGATGGTAACTTTATCTTCGCACACAGAATGAGAAATTCTAACGTCAATACAGAAGCATATATGAGAACAGGTAACCTATCTGTGCGTTATGAAGTTACAAATGAAGGTCCTAATGGTAAACTTTCAGATAATTTAACAACAACTGGTACTGAAATTAGATTAGTAGATGCTTCTTTCTTTCCACCAAATGGCGGAACGCTTTATATAGACAATGAAATTATAACATACACAGGTATTACTGGTAATAAATTAACAGGTGTTACTAGAGCAACTCAATTAACTAACTTTTCTGCAGGAGCTACCAGATCATATACAGCAGGAGTGGCGGCTGAACACTTTAGAAATACAGGAGTTGTATTAATTAGTAACTCGGCAAGTCCAATTATATCTCACTGGGGATCATCTTACATAACAGATGGTAACTTTGATGAAGAACGTGGATATTTGTTTAGTTATGCGGCAACGAATATAGAATTAGAAACTATTAAAAAAACTGTGTTCCTAATAAGATTAGCACCATCAGTTGCTAACGCTTTAACAGGAGACCTTGGAGATAGAGACTTGCTTAACAGAGCCCAGTTGCTACTTGAAGGTATAGAAATTACAACAGAACCTGAAGCTAGTAATCCAGGTTCACTGGTCGTACAAGGAGTGCTTAATCCTCAAAACTATCCATTAGATCCAAGTGATATAGGTTGGGCGGGACTGTCAGGAACTGCACAAGGTGGTCAACCATCGTTTGCTCAAATAGCGGCAGGTGGTTCGGTTAACTGGAACGGTGGAGCTTCTCAGGTTACAGCAACAGCAGACACATCGGCGGCAATTCAAACTACTGTAACAAATAACTGGTGGAACATGGGTGTTTGGTATAACAATTATTCATACTGGTTAAAAGAAGATGGTCCAGGAAACAACAATGGTTTTGATGGCAGAAATATTAAAGTAGGAGATTCAGTAAGTGGTGGTAGTTTCCCAGCAGGCACAGTTATTACAGAGCTTTATGAATATTCTTATTACTTCCTAGCATACTACAGTAATAATCACGGTGGTATCCCAATGGCAACAACTATTACGTTTTCTATGGGAGGTACATTAACTAATACTAACTTCTTGTACATGGATCCAACTTCATGGGAATCTTCAAATGCCACACAAGGTACAGAATTACAAGACGCTAATTTTCCAGCTGGTACATCTGTTATTAGTGTGGACCCATTAGAAAGATATGGTCCAGTTGCTACTGGTACAACTTATTATAAAGTAACGTTTTCACAAACATCAACCGGGGCTATTGCCGCAGGTGCAAATGTAACGTTCTTATTTGGTAATCCACCATATGCACAACCAGGTGAAACGATCTTTTCATTCGTTGCACAACCGGGTGAAAGAGCAACATTATCTCTTGCTCCGATCAAGGAATTGACTAATACTACATTAGGTGGAAGAGGAACATTTCCTAATGGTCCAGATGTGTTAGCAATTAACGTATATAGAACATCAGGTTCTGGAGCAATTAACGGTACAATTACACTGCGTTGGTCAGAAGCTCAAGCGTAATTATTTCTTTTCAGGATTGTCTTTTTTGGATTGGCTATCGCCTTTTATAACTCTATAATTATCTTCAGAATGATCAGGTGTACTAACTTCGGATACGCTACCATGATCAGATACTAATTCTAATTGATGAGGCATTAATGGTGGATTGTACCAAGTTTCACCTTCTTTAAATTCTTTAGTATATAAGGTTGCATCTTTAGTATCAATCCAATGTAATTTGAATACTCCACTATTACAAAACCAAGTTTCATCTTTGTCTTTATGAAAATGCATACTAAATTTTGCACCTTTTTTAGTAAACACCATAATTTTTCCACAGTATTTGTCGCTGGATGCCCATATTAATTCATAGCCCCAACCCATTTCTCTTTTACCTAGTTTATTGATCATCGATAAATTCCTTAACTGTTTTCCAATTAATGTCTATATGTTTATTTAATTTTGTTAAATCGGCGCAAGTATAAGTTTGATATTGTTTGCTTAAATTTATTGGCATAGGTATTGTTTCTAATTTGGCATTATATTTTTCAGCAATAATTTTAGCTATTCTTAAAAAACTAGTAGACTTACCAGTACCTACATTAAAAATACCACTTGTATCTGTTGTTAACATTTGTTCATGTACTTTACATATATCACTTACACAAATAAAATCTCTCATATAATTTTCACTATTTTCAAAAACTTTAATTACTTTATTTTCTTTAGCTTGTTTTGTAAATTTAGTTATAGGTGACGCCTGATCTTTTTTATCTTCTTCATGAGGACCATACACATTAAAATATCTAAATCCTTGAACAAGAATTTGAAATCCATCTTTATCTACAGATTCTACAAAACGATCAAAGAAATATTTGCTCCATGCATAAGCATTCATAGGATAAACAGGACCTTCTTCATTAAAATTTCCTGTAGTTCCATATACACTAGCAGAGCTGGCGTATTGAAAATTTGTTCCCATAGTATCACATAATTGTAACAACCTCATACTAAAGTCATAATTTTGTTTCATTATTTTGTTTACATTTGTTTCAGTAGTTTTAGAAATTGCTCCTAAATGAATTATCCAATCATATTTTGATGGATCTGGGAAAGAATTTTCTATATAATCATAACCTTCTACAGTATGTCCTTTAGTTTGTAAATATGCAAACAAATTACGTCCTATAAATCCTTTATATCCTGTTATTAAAATATTCATTAGTATCCGTCTGTTTGCCAATCTCTAGTTAATTTACATATTTCTTCTGGTATAACCAAATAAGAATATTTGCTATCTGGAACTGGCACAAAATTAATATTAATTGCTATTCTAACTTTTTCATCTGTACAAGTAGAACCTGAATGATTTAGATAGCTAGGAAAAATAACCATTGAATTTGCAACACTAGGTGTTTGTACACCATTTTTAAATTCAGTATATCCATTATTAGTATTAACATAAAATAATGCTGTAAGTGAACAAGGATGAATAGTATCTACATGGTATCCGTGAACAACTACTTTATCTGTTTTTGGAATAAGATTAGCTTTAATTCTAACAAAGTTTATTGGATTTAAAACTGCAAAAATTGGCATTAAAATATCCCAATTTTGTTCTGGAGTAACAATTCGACTATGTTCTTGGAATTGATGTACAAATTGTTGTTGATATTCTGATGAACCTGGTGTTGCAGTAGCCTCACCTACAACATAATCATAATAATACCAAGGAAAACTTTCATCCATTATTCTATTTCTTAATTTTTCAAAATCTTCAGTACTTAATACATTGTTAAGTGTTATAATTTTATCTTTATCTTTCATTTTTAATTTTTTCTATTATGTCACTTGTAGAATGTCCTTCTATTCTTGAAAAGATTTTAACTTCTGCAAGTTCATTACCTATTGTTGTTTCTACAGTCCAATCACCACCTTTTACTATAATATCTGGCATAACTTCTTTCATAAGTTTATATGGATTATCTTCTTCAAAAACTTTAACTTCATCTACCCATGGTAGCATTTCCAATTGTTTTTTTCTTTTATCAACATCATTAATAGGTCTATCTGGACCTTTTATTTTTTTAACACTATCGTCACTATTGATACCAACAATTAATTTTTTACCTAAACTTTTTGCATATTTTAATAATTCTAAATGACCTATATGTAAAATATCAAATACTCCATTAGTAAAAATAACACCTTTTTGTAAATCATTTAAAGTAACAGGTACAACACCTCTTTGTTCTACATTTCTAGCAGAAGCCATACACGCCAATTTACAACATTCAAATATATTAATATCTTTGGATATACCATAGGCTAATACACTTAAAAATGTATCTCCTGCGCCTGTAACATCAGCAACATCTTTTGCTTTTTCTTTTAATAATTGATATTCACCTGTAGTACATAATACATGAGCACCATTACTACCATCAGTAACTATTAACCATGTCCATTGATGTTCTCGCATAAATTTAAGAGCATCACTAATAGAAAATACACCATTCCATTCTTTATATTCTTTCATATTTGGTTTAACAATATATGCTCCATCATAGGTATCTGCACTTTGTTTTGGATCAACTATTACGTATTTTGTTTTTTCTAACAATTTAGATATTGTATCTTTTTTAATAACACCTTTATTGTAATCACTAACAATTGCTATATCATTTTCATTACAATCAATTGTAATTTCATTAGAATAATTTTCTTCTTTGTCTAATCTTAAAACGTGTTTACCACCTTGACCTATTATTCTTGTTTTAATAGTTGTAATAGAATGGTTATAATTTAATTTAGGATGTATATCTTTATTCAAAAATAATTTTATTAATTTTTTACCTGCTTCATCTTGCCCTACTGCACCATATAATTCGCAAGGTACTTTTAAATTTGCAATATTAACTGCAACATTTCCAGCACCGCCTATACTATATCTTTTATTATGTTCTTTTAAAACTAATACAGGACCTTCAGGTGAAACTCTGTTAGCTTGACCTTCTATCCATACATCTAGCATAATATCGCCTATTATTTTAATCATGTTATAAATTTAATCATTTTAAAAACTGTTTCTAATTTTGTTTGATTAGTTTTATTTTGTAGAGTTTTTCTTAATCCTTGGTGCAAAGGCTTTGGCCATCTACCAAAAGATACCCATGAATATCCATCGTGTTCATTGTTTAATTTAGGTATAAATTCATTTTTAACTAAACAGAGATATGTATGGTACAAGAAATTTTCATCATTACTAATAAAAGTTTCCATTGGAATTGTTTTAACAATTTTTTGATCACCAATCTCTTCTTTAATTTCTCTTTTTAAACCTTCCCACGCATTAGAATCAGTAGTGGTTGTACCACCAACTAAACCCCAAACATGGTTTTGTTTGCTTTGTGTTCTATGTAATAATAAAAAACGTTGAGTGTCTAAAGTATAGAAAAGTGCTCCGCAACCAATTATTCTCTGGGTCATGTAAATAATTATCTTAAAGAGAGATGTTCCAGGTTCCTTTACGATATTCGCCTTCGAAACTTAATAACCAATTTGCGCCATCCCATTTATATTGAATGCCTGTATTAAGGTTGGTAATGTAGGTAGGTGTAAATGCTGTTGAATCTTCTAAATTATTAGCACTTGCATTAAAAATTATTGTCCAATCTGTTCCATTCCATTCTATAATATCATTTTCTTCTGCTACAAAGTCTCCTGCATTTCCTTTCCATGCATCTGGACCGTCTTGATTTCCTGCATCTCCTACAGGTCCTAATAACAATAATCTTTGACCTGCTACTCTTGTAGTTAATGGATTATAAGTTGATGGATCTACTATAAAATCTACTGTACCTTTTGCATCTGCATATCCTTGAATAACAGAATCAGTAGGAATAGAATCTGTGTCCCAATTTATAATTAATTGATTTTCATTTAAAGTGTTTACTGCAAACGTTCCAACAATTCTTGTACTAACATCTTTTCTATTCAAATATATTGTACTAATTCCTGCTTTATAATCACCAGGTAATCTTTCTAATAAAGAATTCCAATTCATATTTCCTACAACACCTTTTTGTATTATTTGTGCAATATTATTCATTACAAGTATATCATACTGAATACCTGTAGTTCCTATAACACTATCTACATCTGGTTTATAAGCAACACTAGTATCAATTTTACCGTCAGCTGTTTTAACAATATCTGATTTAATACTTTTAGAGTAATCATCTTGGTATGCTTGTAATTCAGGCATAGACTGACTAAGGTCAATGTTACCTGTTTTTTCATTGTATATACTAGTAATAATTTGAGTTACTACTCCTAATTTTTTAACTTTAGTTGGTGGACTTATCCAAATAGGTGTTGTAAATCCTAAAGTAGCTACATCTATTTCACTCTCAGTTCCTGTTGGAATTGTTCTTCCACTAAATTGCACACTTGTTAAATCCACTACACTTAAACTAGTCCAATCAATATAATTGTCTGTAGTTTGTATTTCTAAACTTGGATTGAATAACATCATAACTTGTTCTAAAATTTGTAATTTTTGTTCTGTGTTTGTAGACCATATATCACAACTTACTCCTAATGTATAAGGCGTAGGCATTAATCTTTCAACAGTATAATTTGCTCCTTGAACATTTAAATATTCTTTTCCTGATTCATCATATTGTCTTTCTCTTACATGAATTTTGCTAACGTAAGTAGCATCTGCTAATCTATCTCTAGCCATTTCTAAATTAGTAATGTATATTGCCATTCTTGGAGCTGATGGAATTTTATTTTCTGAATTATCTCTAATAATATGAGCAACTTGTCTAGTCATATCACCGTACATAACAGGTATTTGTTTTAAAACACCATCGCCATCTTTATAGCTAAAATTACTCATTAGTCTAACAATTTGAGTTATGTATCGTCTAATTTGTCCGTCGTAAAAAAATTGCATTATTTCTTCTCTGTTTTTTCTAGTTTAGATGGATAATTTTTTTTCACTGGCTCATAAAAAGTTCTAACTTTACCCATCCAATTTCGAGTAACTTTTTTAAGTCCTACTGCTTTTTCTGTACCAGGTATAGGTATTCCAAAAAATTCTTTAATTCTCATTAACTATCCGCCTTAGGTTTAAGTGCTTTAGACAAACTTTGTCTTTCAGGTACTGATTTTCCACCTATTGTATTAGTTGCTGTATTATTAACAAAACCTGTCTTCATAGTATTTCTTGCATCTGTATTTGTTAATGTCATACGTAATGAATCTTCCATTTTAACCCATCTTCCACCATCAAATCTAAATAATCTATTTGGTAAAAAGTCAGTTCTTAAATAATAATCACCTTTAATAGAACCTGTTGGGAAAGTAATTCCATGACCAAATACTTCACCATTGGGTGCAAGTCCATCACCTAACAAGTACCCATCATATCCTTCTCTTTCAGGTGTTTGATGTACTCTGTCTGCTAATTCGTTTTGTGTACTAGCATCTAATGTACTAGTATCTGTTGTAACAAGTTCGTTTCTACCTTGTTTATCTACTTGTAATGTATATAAATGACTAGTTTCATAACCACTTTTTTTAGTATCTGCTTCTGCTTGAGCAACAACTGCCTCATTAATTTGCATTTCTTTTTCATAAGTGGATAATACATCTCTTAATGTTTGACTTGATCCTTCTTCTGCAGGCAAATCTAGTATGCCTTTAAATTCTTGACTGTCTACTATTTGTTTTAATTTTACTCTATATAAATGAGGATACCACGATACACTAAATCCTTCTGCCGCCCTGCTTATATCTTCTACTACATAGTATCTTTTTAATGCTAAATTAAAATCATTTAAGGCGTGTTCATCTTTAAGATGTGGTAATTCGAATACATCTCCTGGCATAACTTTTCTACCTAAAGTTTCTACAGATGTAGATATAGGAATAGTCATAAACAACGTATCATTTTGTAAAAATAATCCAAATTGACTCATATCAAAGTCAATATCTTGTACATTGTAAATGCCTCTTAATTGATAAATGCTAGAATCATATTTTCTGTCCCTGTTTTCAAGGAATAACATATCTTGAATATTTGTTTCTTTAACAGCATTATACCTTGGTTGGCTAGATGTAGCGTCTGCTTCTTCAGGATTCTTAGGCCCAAGGTATTTGTGTACAAATACATCAGTACCACCCACAGTAAACATCTCGTTAACTGTTCTATCTAGAAAAGCGTAATCATGGCCCTTCTCAGGTTTATATAGACTAATTCTTGGCATATGTTATATTTATTCATAGCACGGTCCTTGATAAATATCTATAGAGACATATAAAATGGCAGATTTAGCAACACAGAAGCAAGAAATCTTTGACTACGTATACAATATGCTAGGTGGTGGTATGGTAGAAGTAGAGCTAGATCCACCTCACTATGAGACAGCTTTACAGGATTCACTTGATAGATTTAGACAAAGATCCGACAATTCAGTGGAAGAAAGCTATATGTTTCTACCTACAGTAATAGACCAAAACGCATATACCTTAGGACAAGAAGTAATAGAAGTTAAAAAAATATATAGACGTTCTATTGGTTCTAGAACAGGTGGTGGAGACGGTGGTACACTGTTTGAACCATTTAATTTAGCATATACAAATACCTACTTGTTAGCAAGTACAAATATGGGTGGACTATCAACTTATAACTTGTTTACACAATATCAAGAACTTGTAGGAAGAATGTTTGGTAGCTTTATTGAATTTAAATGGAATACAACTACTAAAGAATTAACATTATTACAAAGACCTAGAGCGGCAGAAGAAATTCTATTATATTGCTATAATTATAGACCTACTACAGAATTATTAAATGATTATCTTGCTAAAGAATGGCTTAAAAGATATACTCTAGCATTATGTAAAATGACACTAGGACAAGCAAGATCTAAATTTGCCACAATAGCAGGGCCACAAGGCGGCGCCGCTTTAAATGGTACATCACTTATCCAAGAAGCACAATCCGAAATAGAAAAACTTGACGAAGAACTAAAACTACAAGTTGCTGGCGGTCAAGGATACCACTTCACAATTGGCTAATAATAACATTTGACATTATAGCTATTATCCGTTATAGTATTAAAATGATTATCGGTATTTGTGGATTAATGGGTAGTGGTAAAGATACAATAGCTAATAACCTTATTCAAAAACATCAATTTAAAAAAATCTCATTCGCAGACAAATTAAAAGAGTCTGTTGCTACAATGTTTGATTGGGACAAAACTATGCTTGACGGTCAAACAGATGAAAGTAGACATTGGCGTGAACAACCAGATGAATATTGGTCTAAAGAAGTAGGTAAATCTATTACTCCAAGATTTGTATTACAAAAATTCGGTACAGAATGTATGCGTGATAATTTTTATGACGGTATATGGGTTAGTATGACTAAAAAGAAAATTTTAGATAATCCTAATACTAACTGGGTTGTTCCTGATGTTAGATTTGAAAACGAAGTTAAAATGATTAAAAGTATTGGTGGTCAAGTATGGTGGGTAAAAAGAGGTGAATTACCTACATGGTTTAGAGTTTATCAAGACATAGGTGTTGAACCTAAAGACGTACATCCTAGTGAATGGTCTTGGGCAAAAGCAGACTTTGATAAAATTTTAGATAATAATTCTACGGTAGATAGTCTTAAAAATCAGGTACAAGATCACCTTGTTTCCACTTAAATCCTTCTTTATGTAATGTTCTTTGACAGTTGGCGCATACTGTTTTAAGATTTTTAAAGTTACAATTATTCATATGTCCATCAATATGAAACACATTAAATTGTTCTGAAGAGTCACTTTTATACCCACATTTATCGCATTTTTCTTTCATACGATAACCAGCATTATGCCATTTAGGCATACCATGATTGGCTCCACCATATCTAATACAAGCTTCGCATTTACTTCTATAAAAGATTATATCCTTCTTATGATAGTTAATTGCACATGGATACTTGTTACAAACTTTACATAAAGGTCTCATATAGCTTATTTACCTGCCCTTTTCTGGCCCTTTTCATTTAGTAATTATACCCTGTCTTTTATGTATTAAGTATAAATAACGTTAACAAAGGAATTATAAGCAGGAGATTATAAAATGGCATTAGTTTCACCAGGAGTACAAGTAAGCGTAATAGACGAAAGTTTCTATACACCGGCCGAACCAGGCACGGTGCCAATGATATTTGTGGTAACAGCACAAGATAAAACTTCAAGTTCAGGTACAGGTACAGCAACAGGTACATTAGCCGCAAACAACGGTAAAGTTTACCTAATGACGTCTCAAAGAGAATTAGCTGAAACATTTGGTGATCCAATTTTCAAAAAAGATGCAAATAATAATCCTATACACGCAGGTGAACTTAACGAATACGGTTTACAAGCGGCTTACTCATACTTAGGTGTAGCCAACAGAGCATACGTGGTAAGAGCGGCAATTGACACAGGTCAACTAGAAGCAAGTGCTACAATGGCAACTGCAGATCCTGAATCAGGAACTTACTGGTTAGATACTGCAAGTACAGATCAAGGTTTGTTTTCTTGGAACAGTAATGCGTCATCTACTACAGGTGGTCAAACATACACAAAAATTTATCCAACAGTATTAACTGATACTACACATCTTTCAGGTGCGGCAGGTTCAATTCCTAAAACTTCATTTGGTGCAGTAGGTGATTATGTTGTTAATTCTACAACTTCGTACGATGATCTTTATTTCAAAAGATATGATAATTCTTGGGTTAATGTAGGAACAGCGGCTTGGAAAAAAGCCAATGCTACAGTAACAGGTACAGTAGCAAATCCAACAGTTACAAACACAGGAACATTTGTAGTAAATGGTTCAACAGTTACATCAGGTGGTACTGATGTTGATGCAGTTGTTACTGCAATTACTAACGCGACAATTACAGGAATTTCTGCTAGAGCAGTAGCAGGTAAATTAGAAATTTATAGTGAAGGAACTGGCGCTGGTGGTTATGCAGATACAATTGTTATAGCAAACGGTGGTGGTAACGCAGGTTTAGAAACAGAATTAGGAATTGCGGCAGGTACTTACTACTTGCCTCAATATAAAGATGAAGCTCATACTAGTGTTCCAGCTTTCAAAAATTCATCTGGTGGAAATATGGGATCAGGAAGACCAGCAGGTTCAATTTGGAAAAAAACAACAACTCCTAATTTAGGATCAAATTATAAAATCAAAAAATTCAATGCAACTACTAAATTATGGGAAGATTTAACAACACCTTTACATTCAAGTGGTAACAATGCTATCTACAATTTAGATAGAGTTGGCGGTGGAAAAAATCTTGCTGTTGGCACAACATACATAAACCACAACAATGGTACAACTGAAGCAGATGCAAGACCATACAGAAGAGCAAATACAGGTAACACATTAGTTACTTCAAGTGTAATTGCATCACAAGTAACAGGCGGTACATACGCATTTAATATTGCTGAATCAATAGTTGGACAAGATGCAATATCATCTGCGTCTACTATTTCAGTAACAACTACAGCGGCGACAACAGACTCAGATGTTATTGCGGCAGGAATTAATGGTGCAGGAATGGTTAACGTTAGTGCAACTGTTGACAGTTTAAACAGAGTTGTAATTTCACACAATGACGGTGGTGAAATGCATTTTACTGATACTGGCGGAATGTTAGCATTAGCTGGTTTCTCAAGCACAACAACTAATATGGAATATGAGCCAGGTACAGATGCGGCAACAAATCCTAAACAATGGAGAGGTTCTAACTGGACAGTATTAGACTATACAGCTTCAGATACAGCTCCAACATCACTTGCGGCAGATGGTCAACTTTGGTATTCATCAGTTATTGATTCCGTTGATATTATGGAACATACAGGTTCTAAATGGGATGGATATTTAACTGTAAATGCATTAACAGATCCAGCAGGACCACAAGTAAGAGCTACAGCACCTACTACACAATCAGATGCAACAGCATTAGTAGAAGGTGACATTTGGATTGATTCATCAGACTTAGAAAATTATCCTAAAATTAATAAATGGAATGCAACTTCATTAAAATGGATTGCAGTAGACAACACTGATCAAACAACAGAAGATGGTGTTGTATTCGCTGATGCTAGAAGTTCAACTGCAGGTGCAGATACAACAGATGCTACAATTGTTACTTTACTATCAAGCGATTATGTAGACACTGATGCTCCAGATCCAGCATTATATCCAAAAGGAACATTACTATTCAATTTACGTAGAAGTGGATTTAATGTTAAGAAATTTTCAAGAAATTATGTAGATACAACAGCTAATAATACTAGAATGGGCGATGTATCAATGAGTGGTTATTATGCTCACAGATGGGTTACAGAATCAGCTAATAATTCAGATGGTTCAGGTGCATTTGGAAGAAAATCACAAAGAAAAGTTGTTGTACAATCTTTACAAGCATTAGTTAATTCTAATCAAGATATTAGAGATGATGAATCTAGAATATTTAATTTAGTTGCGGCTCCTGGTTATTCAGAACTAATTGGAGAACTAGTTAGCTTAAACACTGACAGAGGATTATCAGCATTTATAGTTGGTGATGCTCCATTTAGATTATCTTCAGATTCAACATCATTAAGTGATTGGGCAACGAACGTTAATTCAGCAGTTGAAGATAACGACAAAGGACTTGTAACTTCAAATGAATATCTTGGAGTATTTTATCCATCAGGATATACAAGCGATAACTTCGGTAAAAATGTAACTGTTCCAGCAAGTCACATGATGCTTAGAACGATTGCTTTAAGCGATCAAGTTTCTTATCCTTGGTTTGCTCCAGCAGGAACTAGACGAGGTACTATTACAAACGCTACTTCAACTGGTTACATTAGTAGCGAAGGTGAATTTACTGCGTCAGCATTAAATGAAGGTCAAAGAGATACTTTATACACTAATAAAGTTAATCCAATTACTTTCATAACAGGTGCAGGTTTAGTTAACTATGGACAAAAAACTAGATCGGGTGGATCTTCATCTTTAGACAGAATTAATGTATCAAGATTAGTAATTTACATTAGAAGTCAATTAAACAAATTGGCTAGACCTTTTGTATTTGAACCTAATGATAAAATTACAAGAGATGAAATTAAAGCTCAAGCAGATAGCTTATTACTTGAATTAGTAGGTAATAGAGCATTATACGACTTCTTGGTAGTGTGTGATGAATCAAATAACACACCTGCAAGAATAGACAGAAACGAACTTTATTTAGACATAGCAATTGAACCAGTTAAAGCAGTGGAATTTATATACATTCCATTAAGACTTAAAAACACTGGTGAAATAGCAGGTTTATAATAAGATAAATACTATAGGAGAAACAAATGAGTATATCGACACTATCAAAGATTACAGTACCATTGAATTCTAGCCAATCAGCTAGTAATCAAGGTCTATTGATGCCTAAACTACAATATCGTTTTAGAGTATCATTAGAAAACTTTGGTGTATCAACTCCTACAACTGAACTAACAAAACAAGTTGTTGATGTTACAAGACCTAATTTAAGTTTTGAAAACACAACAATAGATGTTTACAATTCTAAAGTATTTTTAGCAGGTAAACATACTTGGGAACCAATCACTTTAACATTAAGAGAAGATGTTGCAAATAATGTTCAAAAATTAGTTGGAGAACAACTACAGAAACAATTTGATTTCTTTGAACAATCTGCGGCGGCTTCAGGTGCAGATTACAAATTTGTAACTAGAATAGAAGTAACTGATGGTGCAAATGGTGCCAATGTAGTTAATATTTTAGAAACATATGAATTATATGGTTGCTATGTTCAATCAGCAAACTATAATACTTTAGCATACAACTCTAGTGAACCAGTAACTGTTACGTTAGTAATGCATTATGATAATGCTATACAAACACCACAAGGTACAGGAGTAGGTACGTCAGTGGGCAGAACAGTTAATACTTTAATCACTGGTGGCGGTGCATAATAACAAAATTTAAAATTCCACTAATAGAGGAGGCGCTATGGCGCCTTTTTTATTCTCTGCCCTGTTTTTCTACTCGATAAATACTGTATATGGCAAATTTATTAAATGGATTTTTGGATAATTTAAAAAGTGGTGTTCTATCACCTAAAGGTAATCTTGGTGATTTCGCTCATGCGGCTAGACTATATGTTGATGATAGTTTTAGACTTGCACCTAAAGTAAAATTTTTATATCACGTAACATTTAATCTAAATCAAGCAGTAACTCAATCTATTCCAGGAATATCTAAACACGGAACAGAATTGAATATGCTAGTAAAAGGTGTTGAATTACCTAAATATTCTATTGATACAGATACAGTTTTTGCATATAATAAAAAAAGAAAAATTCATAAAAAAATTCAATATGATCCTGTAAACATTGTATTCCATGATGACAATTATGGTGTAACAACAGCATTATGGGAATCATATTACAGATATTATTTTAAAGATGGAAACTATGGAGCCCTTAATACAGCAGGACATCCTGACTCAGGTGTGCCTAAACAATTTAATAGATGGACAGGTGGTCCATTTAATAGAGGAAATACTTACTTGTCATCTGCTCATAACAAATGGAGATTTGGTTTAGACGCAGGATCTTTCCAGCCATTTTTTCATAGCATTCAAATTTATCAAATGGCTAGAAAAACATTTACTTGTTTTACAATAGTTAATCCTATAATTTCTGGTTGGACACATGACTCATTACAAAATGAAGAAACTGGTCCATTAACAAATCAAATGACTATTGAATATGAAAGTGTATTTTATAGTAGAGGTAGAGTAGTTCAAGGTAGTGCACCTAAAGGATTTGCTTTAGAACATTATGATAAAACTCCTAGTCCTAATTCTTTAAGTGGTGGTGGAACTACAAGTGTATTTGGTCAAGGTGGAATATTAAGTGGATTATTTAATGATGGTTCGGGTCCTAATACATACATAGGTAGCCAATTAGGTTCAGGTGGCGGTAAAATGACTTTAGGATCTATTATAAGAACTGCTAATAGAATTAAAAATGCTAAAAAATTAAGTAAAGGTGGACTAGTACAAGAAGGTTTTAATATACTAACAGGAGCAATAGGTAAAATAGGTGGAACAGCAGATTCTTCTTATGGTGTTGCTAATACTGTTATTGGTAGAACAACTTCAAACATTAAAGGTGGAATGATTAAAGCATTTAGAGGATTAAAAAGATAATATGTCACAAAACACACCAAGCACAACAGATAATAATTCGGAAACTCAAGTAAAAGAATTTTTTAATCAATTTTTTACAGACACTATAACATTTCCTACTAATCAAGTAGATGCTGTTGTTGGGTTTTTTGAAAAAAGAGGATTTGATAAAATTGCTAGTATAAGTACAGCCACTATTTTATTACAACAAGCAAAAATAGATAATGTAAATGTATTCCAACTAATTGATACATTAGGAGGATTAGAAACAGCTAAATTAAGTTACATGGTGACTGAAGTATTAAATCATAATAGATCAAAAATTTCTTCTTTAGGTTATAAAATAGCCGATACAAATGAGGCCACTCAAAAAAGAAATATAGTGGTGTAGTCCATGAAGCGGTATCTAAATGGCAAATTCACTCCTAAGAATCCTGGCAAATACATAGGTAATAGATCTCCTTTATATAGATCAAGTTGGGAATTCGCTTTCATGAGATTTTGTGATGAAAGTCCTAGCATTAGTAAATGGGCCAATGAAGCAATTAAAATTCCTTACAAACATCCTTTCACAGGAAAATTTTCAATTTATGTTCCTGATTTCTTTATAGCATACACAGATAAAAAAGGAAAAAACCACGCAGAAGTTGTAGAAATTAAACCTGAAAATCAAACTAAAAAAGAAAGTTTAGGTGAAAGCAGAGCTAACAAAATACACTATGTAGTCAATCAAGCCAAATGGAATTCTGCTATAGCGTGGTGTAAAAACAAAGGTTTTAGATTTAGAGTTGTTAATGAAAAAGATCTTTTCCATACTGGAAGACGTGGTTAAGATTCTAAATAAATATAGTAGCATATAATTATGACCAAAAAATTAGAAGAATTACTAAACTTACCTGAATCTCAATCCATAGTAGATGAAGAAAAAGCTAAAGAAGATAAAGCTGACGTTAAAAAAGTAAAAATTGAAGATCACGAATCTACTAAAAGAGATATAGCAGAATTAGATAAAATAACAGCCGCTTTACCTCAAGTAAAAGGATTAGGAGATATGTCTGATACAGAGGTAAATGACATTAGTTCCAAAGCCATTGACGCATATGAAGATTTAATGGACTTAGGTATGAACGTAGAAAGCAGATACTCTTCTAGAGTATTTGAAGTAGCTGGACAAATGCTTAAAACAGCCCTAGATGCCAGGGTAGCTAAAATAGATAAGAAGCTTAAAATGGTCGATTTACAGCTAAAGAAACAAAAGCAAGACTCTAAACAGGGTGTTGATGACACTACTAACATAGTACAGGGCGAAGGATACGTCATTACTGACCGGAACAGTTTACTCGAGAAGTTGAAGAAACTGGCTAAATAATGCATATGAGCAAAAGTTTTATAGAATATCTAGCAGAAAGTAAAAGAACTTATAATTTCAAAGTAGGTTTAGCAGGTATGTTAGCAGATGATACTGGTGATAGACTTGAATCTTTAATGCAAAAATATAGTGTAGTTAAGATGAGTAACGGCAAAAAAACGCCTATTCAGAAAAAAGCATTAGATTTCCCTGCATTAGAAAATATAGAAGTTACGTATTTTGACATTGAAGTTGAATATCCAACAACTACTTCTGTCTTAGAAGAATATTTAAAACACTCATTAGGTTTAGCTGAAAATCATATAGTAGTTAGAAAACCTGGTGACCCTTTAATTGCTCAACAAGAAGAGCCAAAAGCAGGTGACGGAAAAGCTAATTTAGAAAGTGAATATCCTAAAGCTGATCCTAAAGCACAAAAAACAGCAGGCGATTCTAGAGTAATGGAGTTACTTAAAGAATTAGAAAAAGTTAGAAAAGATAGAGAGGCACCTGACGCTAGTAAAGATGTTAAAACTAATCCTGAAGGCGATAAAGGAATAATGGAGAAATAAGATGGATATTAGAGATTTTATAGGTAAAGTAGACAAGATTCAAAGCAAAGAAGAAAACAGAAAAGAAGCTAATAAAGAAACTATAAAAGAATCTGTTCAGTTTTCTATGGTTGGAGACAATCTTGATGATATTCAAAACTTCTTACAAATTTTTAAAAATGCAGGAGTACAAGCACCAAAAATGGATGCCGCTACTACTACACAAGACGTAGAAGATATATTACAACCTGATGCCGAAGCTACAGAAGAAATTAAAGATGAAGTACCCGGTAAAGCAAGTACTACACCTGATCCGGAAGTTAAAGATACAAACTTTATGACAAAGGATATAGCAGGTGGTATTAATAAAGCTAAAAAAACTTATCCTAAAGTTTCATCTGGTGACAATCCAATGGCTATGGAACAAGAAACTGTTGATTTTGTTGCAAAAGTTAAAGAAGATATAGCAAGTCAATACAAAGAATACAAAGCAAAGTAGTTTTCAAAACATATTCCACCCCCCAGTTTACTACTAAATATTAGTATGTCAATGAAAAGTTTAGATGGTGTATTAACCAAAAAAGCACACCTTAAGGAAAAATTTACAGAAAAACAACTAGCAGATCTCACTAAATGTACAGATCCAGAGCAAGGGTTTAGACATTTTGCTAAAAATTATTTTCATATTCAACATCCAGTAAAAGGTAAATTACTATTCGTACCTTATGAATACCAAGATAGACTTTTAACAAGTTATCATAATTTTAGATTTAATATTAATATGCTACCACGACAAAGTGGTAAAACTACTTCAGCCGCTTGTTATCTATTGTGGTATGCTATGTTTCATCCAGATCAAGTTATATTAATAGCCGCACATAAATTTGCAGGCGCTCAAGAAATTATGCAACGTATTCGTTATGGATATGAATTATGTCCTGATTATATTAGAGCAGGTGTAATAAACTATAACAAAGGTTCTATGGAATTTGAAAATGGAAGTAGAATAGTTAGCACAACAACAACTACAAATACTGGAAGAGGTATGGCAATATCATTATTATATTGTGATGAGTTTGCTTTCGTAAATGCCAATATAGCTAGAGAATTCTGGACTTCTATTTCACCAACATTAGCAACAGGAGGTAAAGCAATAGTTACATCTACTCCTAATTCAGATGAAGATATGTTTGCAACTTTATGGAAACAATCTCAAGATAAATTTGATGAACACGGTAATGAAGCAGAACTTGGATCAAATGGATTTCATGGTTATACTTGTATGTGGAATGAACATCCGGATCGTGATGAAGAATGGAAACAACAAGAATTAGTTAGAATAGGAGAAGAAAGATTTAGACGAGAATATGGTTGTGAATTTTTAGTTTATGAAGAAACTTTAATTAATAGTATTTTCTTATCAACGTTAGAAGGAAAAGAACCTATATTGAATATGGGGCAAACACGTTGGTATGAAAAAATTAATTCAGAAAGTATTTACGTAATAGCATTAGATCCTGCAATGGGTACCGGTGGTGACAATGCCGCAATCCAAGTTTATGAATTACCTAGTTACAAACAAGTCGGCGAATGGAAACATAATATGACTGGTATACCACAACAAGTTAGAATTCTAAAAGACATTTCAACTTATATAAAAGATGAATCAAAAAATCCTAATGGTTCAAATATATATTGGAGTGTAGAAAATAATACAATAGGAGAGTCAGCATTGTTAGTAATTCAAGACTTTGGTGAGGACACTATACCTGGTATGTTTGTAAATGAGCCTATTAGAAAAGGTCATATTAGAAAATTTAGAAAAGGATTTAATACAACACACAAAACTAAAATAAGTGCCTGTGCAAGATTAAAATCTATGATAGAAAGAAACAAAATGACAGTTCATAGTAAACCACTAATTAGTGAACTTAAATCTTATATAGCATCAGGTTCCTCTTATAGAGCTAAAACGGGTGAACATGATGACCTAGTTAGTGCATCTTTATTAGCTATGAGAATTATACAAGTATTAAAGGATTGGGATCCTAAAGTATATACGTCATTTAGCCAGGCAGACGAGGATACAACAGAAAGAGTTATACCACTGCCGGTGTTCGCAAGTTACCCAGGAAGATAAATACAAGATATATGAACACAAGAGCAGTTGCAAACGATTTATTCGCTAAAATTAGGGGACGGTTTCCATCAGTCACTTTGGGCAATGATGCTGGGGAAGTTACTAGTAACCCCGAAGAAGCACGGTATTTTGACTTCGATTTTCAAGAAGCTGGAAAGCAACTAGGAAAGGTAAGTATTAGTATAGACGAAAAAGATGGTCTAGTAGTACTACACAATACGGATTTTATAGAGAATGCCGATAGTGGAGTAAAGCATAAGTGGTTTGAATTTCTTAAAGAATTGAGAAATTTTGCTAAATCAAGAATGCTTAATTTTGATACAAGGGATATTACTAAAAGTAACCTTGAAAAACGAGACTATCAATATTTGAGTCAAACACGTCAAGATGGCGAGGAAAAAAGAATGAGTGAATCTAATATATACGGAACTACAAAAACTAGTTTTCAACCTATTGGAAATGCACGTTTAGTTATTAAACACTCTGCTCCAATAGATATGACTGTTGGTGCTAACAGATCTCGAAGAATAGAATCTTTATTCATTGAAAGTCCTAAAGGAGAAAGATTTAGATATCCTCTTAAACATCTTAACGGTGCAAGAGCAATGGCTCAACATATTTCCAGTGGTGGTGTTCCATATGATGATTTTGGAAAACACATAGCAGGATTAAGTGAAGAACTTTCAAAACTAAAACAATTTAAAACATATATTAATCGTTCAGCTGTAATGGCAGAAGGTCTTAAAAGTTATCTATCTATTGTAGATGAAAGAGTAGAAGAAATTAAAAGGACCTGCCAAAAATTACAAAAAAATTCATATTATTCAGAAGCAATTAAAGATCATAAAACAACAGAAGTTAAAGAAGTTCCTGAAGAAATTAAACAAAATTGGATAGATGAATTAACAATTAAAACTTTCAAAGAAGAATTACAAGACGTATTTCCTTACATTTATAATTTAGTTTCAGAAAAAACAACAGCAAAAGAAGTTACACCAGAAGACTTTGATGAAGCAGGAGGTTTCCAAGGAGAAACAGAACCTCATATGCTTCAGTATGATTTAGCAGGAGACTTTGATCAAGAAAAAGGTGTATCAGATCAAGACGCAGAAGAAATTAAAGCCAAATTAGCTGACGCTGGTATTACAGCAGAAGTTCATCCAGATGAAATGCGTCATCAAGGAATTCATATTCATACATTAGCATCTGCAGAAGAAGTAGAAAGAGTATTAGCTGGAATGATAGAGCATATTGCTGATATAGAAGACTTTGAACAAGCATTAGATACTATTGTAGGCGAAGCAGAAAATGGTTTATTTTCATCTGATCCTGAAGAAGCTAAACAATCTTTGACAAAATTAAATAATTTAATGGACAAACATTTCCCTGCAGGAGTAAATGGTGTTAATGGTTTAGAAAGTTTACAAGGTATTATCGACGATAAAGAATTAAACGATCAAATAGTGTCAATGGGTAAAGAAGATAGTGATACTTGTATAAGAGGTACAATAATGAATTATATTAAAAGCAAAAGACCAGATTTAGCTCAAAGTATTAATGTAGGCGATATGAGACCAGAAGGAGAAACATTAACTTGGGAAAATATTAAACCTTATGTATCTGTACAAAGAGACGCCGATAATAAAGTTCAATATCATGTATTAGACAAAGATGAAAAAGACATATTTGTAACACATGATTCTAAAGAAGCAACACAATTTTTAAGAAACAATTTTAATGACTTAAGAAAAGGTACAGCAAAACCAGAAATGCCAGCAGGTTGGGAAGATGATTCCGGTAATGTTTCTATAATGAAAGGACCAGATGGCAAAATTAGTTTAGAACCAAAAGCTAACCCAGGAAAAGAAGAAGAACCAAAACTTGATGATCCAAAAAATTTAGCTGAATTTATTAAAAGCCATTTTGATTATACAACTAACAATTTTCCAAAAGGTGAAACAGGTCTTTTAACAGCAGTTGAAAAAAGATTTGGTGAAAAACACATAAGAACTGCTGAAGCTATTATCCAAAAATTAATAACGGGCCAAGACAAGCAAATTAATAGAATAAAAAAATTGGCTGGCGTTTAATCCTATAATCTTATCCAAAAAAAATACTTGACTAAATATTAGAGTTAATATAGTATTGACATTATGTTCGTCTTATGCTACATTAACAATAAGGCACAATTAACAAAGGCTAAAAAGGAGGCTTATAATTATGGCAACATTAGCAGACATTCGTGCAAAACTTAAAGAACAAGAAGCACGACAAGGCGGCGGAAGCCGATCAGGCGGAGACAACGCCATTTTTCCATTTTGGAATCTGAAAGAAGGAGAGCAGGCAACTGTTCGTTTCTTGCCGGATGGAAATAAAGAAAACACTTTTTTCTGGAAGGAACGTTTAATGATTAAACTACCTTTCCAAGGTATTAAAAGTGATACAGACTCTAAACCGGTACAGGTACAAGTTCCATGTATGGAAATGTATGGAGAAACTTGTCCTATACTATCAGAGGTTAGAGGATGGTTTAAAGATCCCAAGTTAGAGGATATGGGAAGAAAATATTGGAAGAAAAGATCTTATATCTTTCAAGGTTTTGTTGGAACAAATCCTTTAAATGAGGAAACTACACCAGAAAATCCAATTAGAAGATTTATAATTGGACCACAAATTTTCCAAATTATCAAAGGTGCATTAATGGACCCAGACATGGAAGATTTGCCAACGGATTCAGTAAACGGTGTTGATTTTAGAATAATCAAAACTAGCAAAGGTGGCTATGCAGATTATTCAACTTCAACTTGGTCAAGAAAATCAAGACCACTTTCTGAAGAAGAAAATAAAGCAGTTGAACAACATAGTTTGTGGAACTTGAGCGACTTTCTTCCAAAGAAACCATCTGAAGTAGACGTTAAAGTAATCAAAGAAATGTTTGAAGCATCTGTGGATGGCGAAGCATATGACCGAGAAAAATATGGTCAATACTTTAGACCAGCAGGTATTGGTTCAAGAACAGGTGATCCAGTAGCAACGCCAAAAGCGACTACACCAGAACCTAACAATAATAAAAGTGCGGTTCAGGAAACACCTAAGTCTAATGCTGATACTAATAAACAGAATAGTAAGGCTGAAGACATTTTAGCGATGATTAGAGCAAGACAACAAAAGTAACTTAATTAATGTAGTGGGGGCTAGTTCCCCACTATAAAAAATATTATGAAAAGAGAAATTAAAAAAATAATAGACTGGATATTATATAAACAAATTCCTGCCTGGATATTGTTAGTAGTAATAATTATCTGGATCTTAATATAGGATAAACAATGGCAAATAAGGCATTCGACGCATCAAAATTCAGAAAAAATTTAACAAAAAGTATACAAGGATTAGGTATAGGATTTACAGATCCAACAGATTGGATAAGCACAGGTAACTATGCATTAAATTATCTAATATCAGGAGATTTCAATAAAGGTGTTCCATTAGGAAAAGTTACAGTATTAGCAGGTGAACCACAAGCAGGTAAATCTTATATAGCATCAGGTAATATTGTTAAAGCGGCACAAGACCAAGGAATTTTTGTAATCTTAATAGATTCAGAAAATGCTTTAGATGAAAAATGGTTACAAGCACTTAACGTAGATACAGATGAGAAAAAACTTTTAAAATTAAGTTTATCTATGATAGATGATGTAGCAAAAACTATATCAACATTTATGAAAGATTACAAAGAACAATATGCAGATAATAAAATAGATGCACCAAAAATTTTATTTGTAGTTGATAGTTTAGGTATGTTATTAACACCTACTGACGTTGATCAATTTGAGAAAGGTGATATGAAAGGTGATTTAGGTAGAAAAGCAAAATCATTAACAGCACTTGTAAGAAATTGTGTTAATATGTTTGGTAGTTGGAATGTAGGACTTGTTGCAACTAATCATACATACGCATCACAAGATATGTTTGATCCTGATGATAAGATATCAGGTGGGCAAGGATTTGTGTATGCATCTAGTATTGTAATTGCAATGAAAAAATTAAAGTTAAAAGAAGATGAAGAAGGTAATAAAATAACAGAAGTACGTGGTATTAGAGCATCTTGTAAAGTAATGAAAACAAGATTTGCTAAACCATTTGAAGCAGTACAAGTTAAAATTCCATATGATACAGGAATGGATCCTAGCAGTGGATTAGTAGACTTATTTGAGAAAAAAGGTATTTTAGTCAAGTCAGGTAATAGATTAAAATATGTCGGACCTGACGGAAAAGAGCACCTAGAGTATAGAAAAGCATGGACCGGAGATAAATTAAAGATGTTAATGGATGATTTTGACAAGATGCAAGATAATCCAACAGCAAAAGAAATTGAAGAAGAAACGGAGTAAACTATGCTTGATTCTAACAAAGTAATAGAACTATGGCAGTTCTTTAAAGAATATCTAGATCAAAAACAAATAGAAGTAATTGCAGAAAAATATGTTGATTTATTAGCAGACTACGGAGTTCCAGACGAAGAATTACAAGATGCAATAGGTCATGACGATATTTTAGATGATGCAATAAATTATTATTTAGATGTAGACAATGAAGACAAACACGACGATGAATTAGAGGATTATTAATGTCAAATTGGTATACAATAATAGCAAGAGACATTGGAAAAATACCAGAAGTTATCAAACATTTTGAAACTGAATTACAAAGTGCAAGATATGAAATAAAAATTAAAGGTAATGTTGAAAAACAATCAGCAGATTTACCGGGTGTAGTTGAAAATAGATTTCATCAATTACAAGAATTAGAAGCAATATTAGAATACTTAAACATAGAATTAAGAAGATTAAGAAGTAAATTTTTCAAAAAATATCTAGAAAATTATCAAAGAGCATTGTCTAGTAGAGACGTAGAAAAATACGTAGATGGTGAACCAGACGTTGTAGATTACGAAAAAATTATTAATGAATTTGCGTTATTGCGTAATAAATGGTTAGCAGTGACCAAAGGATTAGACCAAAAGCAGTGGCAATTAACTAACATAGTTAAGTTAAGAGTTGCTGGTATGGAAGACGCAACCGTTTAACACCTCCCACCAAACTCCCCCCAAATAAATATTAAAAATAACCATGACTGATTTCAAATTACCAAAATTAGAAGGTGACGTTTGTTTAGGACAACACATAATATATTTTAGTTGTGATCCAAAATATTGGGAGAACCACGGAATATATTTGGTTAAAAGCACGGCACATTATAACCCCCATATATCTATTCACGTACATATTTTGTTTAATAATAAAGAAGTTACTATTAATAAATTTATAGGCAAAAACAATAATATAACTTATTCATATGAATTTGTTACTGATAAGTTTTTAAAGACTTTAAAATTATCTAGTAATGATTATTATAAAAAAAGAAGTCATACTTTACTCAATACAAATAGTGAAAAAATAATTAAACAAAAAATATATTTTGCTAGTGCAAGATTTATTAGAATGAAAGAACTTTTTAGTGATTATCAATATGTATTACAACTAGATGCTGACGGACTTTGTCGTAAAAAATTTACTATAGATGACTTTGAAAAAATTACAAATTCACCTTCAGCAATGAGAAAACCAAAAGATCCTAGTACATTAATTGCAAGTTGTATAACGCCTGGAACAGGAAAAGAAGGTTCTAAATTTAAAACTGATTTAACAGAACAAATGACTAAAACTTTTGCAGGAGAAATTTATTGGTTCATAGATCAAGTTGTATTAAAAAAAGTTTTTAGTAAATTTAAATTTGAATCTATTCCTTATCATTGGAATGCTTGGGGTTTTAAACCTGCAGATATATTCAGTACAGCAAAAGGTAAAAAGAAAAATAATTGGAGATACCTTGATGTAAGAGCAAATTGGTTAGATAAAAAAGCAAGAAAAGAATATATTTTAAATTGTACAGAAGATAGAAAGAGAAATTTACTTAACAAATGAAAATACAAGGTTACATAATTTATTTGCCTAATCATAAAAATAGTGTTGAATGGAGTAATGAAGCATTAAAATCTGGAGAAAAATATAATTGGAATTTACAATTATTTCCTGGCATAGATGGCAAAAAAGAAACTCTTAAATATTATGGTTTAACAATATATGAAAAAAATAAAAAATGCAAAAGATATATGTCTAGACCAGGCACAGCCGGTTGCTTTTTAAGTCAATTCCAATTATGGAACTATTGTTATCATACTAATAAAACTATAGCAATATTTGAACACGATGTAATTTTTAAAAAGCCTATGGAACAACAATATAAATTTAAAGATGTAATTAAATTAGAAGGATTTAATAAAGCAAAACCCGTCGCAGGACAATGGTGGGAAGGTGCAAGAGCATATCTAATTAAACCAAAAGGTGCTAAAAAAATAATAGACTGGGTTAAACTTAATGGTGCTATGCCGGCAGACTGGATGTTAAATGATGGTATAGTTAATGTTAAGTTTGATACAAATAAAGCAGTAACATATAAACAAAGAACATTTAGTTTTACAAAGGATTTAAAATGAAACGATTAATTTTTCAAGTTGCTGTAGGTAAACAAAATATATTATATGAAATTTGTATTAAAAGTGTAGCAAATTATTGTAAAAAATTTAATATAGATCATATTATATTAAGGGAACCTAAATTAAAAATTAGACCAGATTTAAATAGAACAGGACGCAGTAAAGAAGCAGTTGAAAGATTAGGATACCTTCCTATATTTGAAAAAGAAAATGCATTTGAATATTTAAAACCTTATGATCAAGTATGCATTGTGGATAGTGACATATACATTAAAGATACTGCACCTAATGTATTTGACGAACTACCGCAACAATATGATTTTGGTGGTTGTGTTGAAAGAGAAATGCCTTTAACAAAAAAATATTTTAACAAAATAAGAAAATATTCTAAAAATGCTTTTCAAAATTTAAAAGATGTTGAATGGGACTGGGATGGTAATGGAGCAAAATTTATTAATATGGGTTTAATGTTAATGAACAAAAGTATGTTAAAATACCTTAATAACGAAACACCAAAACAATTTTTAACACGTCCAGAGTTTAAAGATTTTGTTGATGGTGTAGGTTTTTATAAATGGTCAACGGATCAAATGTTATTAAATTGGTGGGTTAAAAAATCACAAATGAATACTAAATTTTTAGATTGGAAATGGAATGCTTTATATTCAGCAGTACACGATTATAAATTAAAAGAAGCACACTTTGTACATTTCTTTTTAAAAGATTTATTACCTAACAAAGGAAATGAAATAGAAAGATTATTAAAATTAATATGATACTAGGAAATTTCGAAAACAGTACTACACTACAAGAATTTTATACACAGGCTTTAACTATGTATGAAAAAGAATATAAATCTGACTTTCTTTTGTATTACAAAGCTATAGAAAAACTTGCTAAAAAAATTAAATCATATAAAGAGTGTGGCAGTTTTCAAGGTGTATCAGCCGCGGCGGCAATGATAGGAAATCCTGAATTAGAATATGTTGAAATAATTGACGTTACATTTCAGCATATAAAAAAACACAAAAAAGTTTATAATGATTTTAAAGGAAAATTATTTTGGAATGAAACAAGTACTTTGACTTGTAAAGTAAATGAAGTTGACATGACATTTATAGATAGTCAGCACAAATATAAACACGTAATTAAAGAAATTCAACGCCATGGTCCAAAAACAAACAAATATTTGATGTTTCATGATTCAAATTATCATGAAATAAAAAGAGCTATTAAGGAAACTATCGATACAGGTAAGTGGAAATATCATACTGTAAATGAAAAAAGTTTTGGCTATGTAGTTTTACAAAGGATTTAAAATGAAACACGTTGCAATGAGAATGATGAGTACACGCATAAAGGATTTGCCTTATGGATGTCCGGGCTTTGGTGATATAGTTCACTCGTGCCTTTTAACATATGGGTACGGACTAAAACATCAGCAACCAGCAACTTTACACATAGCGCCTCATCAATACAACAAAAAGAAATCTATTACATGGAAACAAGTAATAAATTTATTTCCAAAAGATTCTTTATTTTTACAAGTACACAACTTTGGTACACTCAACGATGAACAATTTTTAAAAAGTTTACAACAAAAATATCCAGATGCACTTTTACATTATTACGAAAAATATCCTGGAAAAATACAAAATGTTTTACAGCCAAGTTTCTTTGTAGATAATTTTGTAAATATTTTTCCTTGTTTTAAATATGAAACTAATCCTGGCATTAACTTGCCTGAAAAATTTGTTACTGCCCAGTTTGATGCAGGAAGTAAAAAACGTTTACTTACACCTGAACAGTTACAAAAAATTACAGAAAGATGGAGATCGAAAGGCTATGAAATTATAACCGTTGGAGGTGGTGCAAAAGATGAAAGGTTAAAACAAGCACCTTACGTAGGATATGCAATGAGTAAATCAGAAGCACACCTAGGAGTAGATAGCGGATATATGCATCTTTCTCAGTGTTATTATCAACCAAATAAAATTTTCATATATACAAATAGACCATGGGAAAAATGGGAACATCATTTAAAAATGTTTAAAGATTATGGGTGTGTAATTAATGACTATTAATATTATAAAATACGGAAACGAAACTTATCCTAAATTACAAGCCGAAGGTTTTGCTTCAAAATTTGCATTTTCATTTGCAAAAGAACTTTGTAAAGGCGAAGGATTAGACATAGGTTGTCATAAAAAGGAATGGGCTTTACCTGGAGCTACACCTATAGATAAAATATTTGGTGTCGAATGGTATGCAGAAAATCTTCCAAACAAAAAATATGATTATATTTTTTCTTCACATTGTTTAGAACATTTAGATGATTGGGTAGGAGCATTAGATTATTGGACTGAACATTTAAAAACAGGTGGAGTTATGTTTTTATATTTGCCTCATTATGAACAAACATATTGGCGACCTTGGAATAATAGAAAACATATTCATATATTAGAGTCTAAATATTTAAGAGATTATTTCAAAGCAAGACCTTATCACAACATTTGTGTAACTGATGGATACGATTTAAATTATTCTTTCTACGCCGTAGCGGAGAAAAAATAATGATGGGCAAGTTAGTAAATTCAGATGCTCCTAATATAATACATTTGATTAAAAAAGATTCAATTGGAGCAGAAATTGGAGTATGGATGGGCAACACATCTATAGAATTTTTGAACCAAGGTGTAAAAGAATTACATCTTATTGACCCTTATTCAGTTGAACCATTTAAAGAAAATAGTGAAATGTCTTATAAAAAGTGGTTAAACAAATACAAAAAATTGCTTCGTATTAATCCTGCAACAGAGGAAAATTTTATCAAATATTATAATAATGTATATAAACAAATAGTAGAAAAATTTAAAGATAAGCCACAAGTAAAAATTTTTAGAAAAGAATCTAATGAATGGTTTAATATTGTTCCAGACAACTATTTTGATTGGATTTATATTGATGGCGATCATTCTTTTGAAGGGTGTTACGGAGATTTAGTTCAGTCAAAAAAGAAAATTAAACCAGGCGGTATGATATTAGGCGACGATTTTAAATGGCCCGATAGCACTTGGAGTAAGCCAGGAGTAACAAAAGCAGTGAAACAATTTGTATACGAAAACAATTATCAGAAGTCATTTTTTAGACATGGAATGACGCAATTTGAAATACGATGCTAAAAGAAACATTTATAAAACATAAATGTACAAAAGGTATAGACCATGGTTATACATTCATAGGACAAAAATAATGGTAATGACAAACAAAGAGGCGGCAGAGTGGCAAAAACAATTAGACAAATTACAACAGTCTACCTTAAAAGAATTGTTTTTAAAACATAAATGTACTAAAGGTATAGACCATGGTTATGACAAAATTTATGAATCTGATTTTAAAAAATTAAGAAATGAACCAATTAATATATTAGAAATAGGTGTAGATCAAGGACGAAGTATAGCTGTTTGGTTAGATTATTTTCCTAATGCTAACATTTATGCTATGGATATTTTTGTAAGAATGCCTGATACTGCTATTAAAGTTCTTAAAAATGAAAGAGTAAAATATTTAAAAATAGATAGTACTGCACCAGAAGTAAACAACCTTATTGCAAATTGGAACGTTAAATTTGATATTATAATAGATGATGCTAGACATACACCTGAAGCAAATGCATTAACGTTTAAAAGTATTATTCCTTTTTTAAAACCAAATGGCATATATTATATAGAAGACGTTTGGCCTTTAGATGAAATGTCTAAATCGGATCTTAATAATTTAGGATTTGATGTTACAAAGCAAACAAAGTGGATGCAAAAATATCGTAAAGGAGAATTTACAGAGAACAAATGGAAAATGTTTATTGATACACTTAAAGGATATAAAATAAAAAAGTTCGACAATAGAAAAAAATGTAAACTATTAGATAGTTACATTTATAAAATTACAAAATGAAAGCATTTATAATAACAATTTTTGACAATGAAGATAGTGTTGCTTATAGTAATAATGTTATTAAATCAATTAAAGAAACAAATTCTGATTTAGAACCTATTGTTTATCCTGCTGTTACTCCTCCAACAATGTGGAAAATTGATTGGACATGGCCCTGGCACAAAAAGAAAATTTGTGAAAAAACAAAATTATTATTAAAGCCGTACAAGACATATGATATGAATAAAAGAATTGCCGCGGCAGGTAGTCATTATAACTTATGGAAAAAATGTGTTGAATTAAATGAACCAATAATAATTTGTGAACACGATGCATACTTTACTAGAAAATTTACACCATTTGAGTTTGAAGGAGGTTGTTTAGGATTAAATGATCCAGCAAAAGCTACACCAAAAGCAGAACTTTTCCATGACACATTAAAAAATTTAGGAGAAGGAGTACACGATGCACCTTGGGTGATGAAAAAAGAAATACCGCAAGGAATGGCAGGCAATAGTACATTTATTATAAAACCTTGGGCCGCAAAAGAAATAATTAAAGCACAAGATGAAATTGGTTGGTGGCCAAATGATGCCATAACTTGCAAACAACTTTTTCCATGGATTAAAGTCGTATATCCATACTATACTAGAGTACAAAACATCAAATCAACTACATCATTATAAAACTGGTTAATAAATATTGGTAGTCCAATGAAAATATTAATAACAGGTAATAAAGGTTTTATAGGTTCAGAACTTTCTAAAAGATTGGAAGAAAAAAATCATAAAATTTTTGGCATAGACATTAAAGACGGAAAAAATATATTTACGGCAGAATTACCAGAAGTAGATTTAGTAATTCATTTAGCCGCTATAGGAGGAGTACGTGAATCAATGTCTGATCCTAAAAAATATTGGGATATGAACGTAGAAGGAACTAGAAAAATTTTAGAACATTATCAAAAAACAAGAGTGTTATATGCAGGTTCAAGTTCACAATATGAACCACATTTAAATCCATATGCCGCTACAAAAAATGTAATTGAATACATACCTCATCCTAATTCAGTGTGTATGAGATTTCATACAGTTTATTCTAAAACACCTAGATTTAATATGTTCTTTGACAAATTATTAAATGGAAAATTAGAATATGTTACTAATCATAAAAGAGATTTTATTCATGTAGAAGATTTGTGTAGTGCAATATTATGTATTATAGACAATCCATTTTTTAAAGGACCTCTTGATATAGGCACTGGACAAAATATTAGAATAAGAGATATAGCACCTAATTTACCTGTAAAAGAAATAACATTGGGAGAACGTGAAGAAACTTTAGCTGACCTTACTAAAATAAAATCTTTAGGATGGGAACCTAAATGGACAGTACAAAAATTTTTAAGCGAGGAGGGATTTGATATATGAAACAAGGAAAAATATGGGGACAAACAGAATTAATCCACGCAAATGGCGTATTAGAATTCCATAGAATAGATTTTAAAAAAGATGTAATGTGTTCAAAACACAGACACAAATATAAATGGAATGGTTTTTATATTGTTTCAGGCAAGTTAATGATTAGAGTTTGGAAATCTGATCAAGGATTAGTAGATGAAACAATACTTAAAGCAGGAGATTGGACAAGAATTAAACCGGGTGAATATCATCAGTTTATAGGATTACAAGATGGCGTCGCTTTTGAATTATATTGGGCACAATTTGATCATGATGATATAGAAAGAGCAAACGCCGGTCAACGGGTTAATGAAGATATAAAATGAATAGATGGTATGCAGTAGATCACGATGATGCTATCCTAAAAAATTGGATGGCAGGAATCAAAAATGTAACAGGTCATCCAGACCCTAGTGCATATGACCATTGGGACAATATTAAATTAACACCAATAACTAATTCTGTATCTGTTAGAGGAATGACAAATCATAAAATTATTCATGAGTGTTGGAGAACTAAAAGACCTTTTTACTATGTTGATACAGGTTACATAGGTAATAATCAAAAAAGAAAAGAGTGGCATAGGGTAATTCGTAATAACGTACAACATCAAAAACTTATAGATGTTCCACCTAATAGATTAGTATCATTACAAGCGGCTTTTCCTGAACTTAAATGGAAGGGTTGGAGAAAAGATGGTAGAGCAATATTACTTGTAACACCTAGTCCTAAACCTTGTAGATTTTATAATGTAAATAGAGATAAATGGGTAGAAGATACTATTGAAACTTTAAAAAAATATACTGATAGAGAAATTATTGTTAGAGATAAAGTAGAAAGACGTAAAAGAGTTGGAGGAGGTCATATATTTTCTCAAATAAAAAATGATGACATTTATGCTTTAGTAACATATCAATCTATAGGAGCAATAGAAGGAATAATTGCAGGAGTTCCAGCATTTACAGGAGCACCTACAGCCGCTGATCCAGTTAGCAATCATGACCTAGCAAATATTGAAAATCCAAAGTATTCAGATGAAGAAGAAATTTGGAAATGGCAAAAATGGTTAGCGTACTGTCAATATACTTCTGGGGAATTATCAAACGGCAATGCATTAAGAATTTTACGAGAAATGGAGTTAGAATAATGAAAAGAGTAGTTGCATATATGAAAGTTATTCCACCAGGAAACAAAAGTCCACAAAAGCCTTTAATTATAAAAAATTTTATAGAAGGTGTTAACGCAAGTGGAGATCAAGGATTAGTTTCTAATGGTTGGTCAATTATAGATGCAGATGTATCTGTTATTCAAGGCTATGTACATAAAAATTCAAAACAATCACGTCATTTACTTTTAAGAAAAAATGTTCATGCAAATCAAATTAAAAAAGGAAAAAGATGTTTAATTGTTGACAGTAGTTTATTTTTATGGGCAGATCCTAAACAAGAAAAAACATATTTAAGATATGGCTTTGACGGAATATTTCCTAATACAGCAGAATATTGTAATAAAGAACCAAACCCTAATAGATGGGAAATAATTAAAAAGAATCTTAATGTAGACCTTAAACCTTGGAAAACTACAAGTAGAGATGGCTTTATATTAATTTGTTGTCAGAGAGATGGCGGATGGAGTATGGAAGGTATGCCTGTTATGAATTGGTTAAGAGACGTTATGACTAAAATTAGAACGTATACTGATAGACGTGTTAAGATTAGATTCCACCCAGGTGATAAAAATACAGCAAGACACCAAGCAATGATTAGAGAATGGATAAAAGCACGAAACGTACAATTCCAAGGAGTAGAAGTTAGTTGGTCAAAAGATATTAGAGATGAGTATGCAGGAGCATATGCAGTTGTTGGACATAATTCAAGTCCTACTGTATCTAGTGTAATTGAAGGAATACCTACTTTTATAACTGATCCTGAACGAGCTCAATCGGCTCCAGTAACACATCATTCATTTGCAGAAATAGAAAAACCTAGAGATTTTGATAGAGAATTATGGGTTCGACAAATGGCGCAAGTACATTGGACGTTAGATGAATTAAAAGATGGTACTGCTTGGAAACATTTAAGAAAGTGGGTTAAATGAAAAACTACAAAGTAGTAACTACCTTTCATCAAAAAGGAATGGATTTGTATGGGCAAAGATTTATAGATTCTTTTAATAAAAATGTAGATAAAAGTATACGACTAGAAATATTTGCAGAAAATTGTAATCCACAAGGAGATGAAAGAACTACAATTCATAATAGTAACGTTATTACTAAACTAATAGCTTTTAAAAATAAATGGAAAGATGTTCCTAAAGCAAATGGTATATGTCCTTTTCCTGAAAAGCGTCCACGAGATCATCATAAAAAATTTAAATGGGACGCAATAAGATTTGCAAATAAAGTTTATTCTATATTACATAGTGCAGAAGATGAAAACACAGATTGGTTAATATGGATGGACGCTGATATTGTTGTACATAGTCAATGGCCACTTCAAGACTTTACAAAATTATTTCCTGATACAAGATGGTTAACATTTGTTGGAAGAGGAAGAGGAGCTCAAACATGGCCCGAGTGTGGATTTTATGGAATGAATTTAAAACATCCTTCTTGTAAAAAGTTTTTAAAAGATTTTGAACGTGTATATGAAGATGCCGAAAAAGGTATATTTTTATTATCTGAATGGCACGACTCATATGTGTTTGGACAACTATTAAAAAGTGCAAGACTGCAAGATGCAGATGTACTAGATTATAGCGAAAACATATACAATAGGACCGCAAAGACGGGCGGAGGCGGGCATCCTTTCATCAACTGCGTACTAGGTACCTGGCTAGATCATTTAAAAGGAGATTCTCGAAAACAAAAAGGAACTAGTTTAAAAACAGATTTAATGATCGGTCGTAATGAAGAATATTGGAAAAATATATGAAATTTAGTGTGTTTACAGATTTTGGTTCTTTAAATAGTGTTCCAGTTTTTAATGCAGTAATAAAAGGTTTATTAAAATTAGAACATGAAGTAGTTGTAAACTCTTTAGATGCCGATGTGGCTGTTATATGGTCATTACTATGGCACGGAAGAATGGAACCTAATAAAAGAATATGGAAGGAATTTCATCAACAAAATAAAAAAGTATTAGTAATAGAAGTAGGAAATATTAAAAGAAATATTACTTGGAAAGTTGGCATAGATGGAATAAATCGAAAAGCAGACTTTGGTCAAATGGATAATGGTCCTGACAGAGCAAATAAATTTAATTTAAAATATAGTCCTTGGAGGACCGCTGGTGATCATATATTAATATGTTCCCAACATGACAAAAGTGAACAATGGAAAGATATGCCACCATTAAATCAGTATTTGCATGAAACCATTGATAAAATTAGAGAACATTCAAAAAGAAAAATAATAATAAGAACTCATCCTAGATGTCCTGTACAATTAAATTTAAAACACGAAAGTCAAGTAGGAATGCAAGTACCTAAACAAATTAAAGACAGTTATGATGACTTCGACTTTGATCTAACAAATTGTTGGGCAGTAGTTAGTGAAAGTAGTAACCCAGGTATTATAGCAGTTCTTAATGGAATACCAGCATTTGTAGGTAAAGACAGTCTTGCATATGACGTAGGAAATACTGATTTGTCCCACATAGAAGACCCAAAAATGCCCGACAGGCAACAATGGCTCCAAGATTATGCATATACGGAGTGGACTACAGAAGAAATAGCGGAAGGATTACCATTTTCTAGATTGACTTTTTGATAATACCAAAGTATAATATAAGGTATGCAAAAAATCTCAATAGAAGCTTGTTTGGAAATGATGGTAGGCTTGAGTGATAAGCCAGTTAATCCACCATTTATTTTGCTACCTAAAGACAGAAAAATATTAACTGACATTGCCAAAAAAGTTTATAGAGGTACTGCTTTAACTGATAGACAGTACGCAACTGTAAAAAGAGTCCTTAGAACTAACTACTCTACACAATTTAAAAATAGAGATGTTGATATCATTGCATCATCAACTATATTACGTAAACCACTAAGACAAATAGATAGAAGTTCTTATATTAAAATTGGAAATTATAAAGAATTCGTTTACGATCCTTTTAGTTATTATGCATATCAACCAAATCATAAAGTTCTTATAGTAAGATTTCCTTTTAATGTTATGTATAGCAAACTTATGGGGGAAGTTAGAAAATGTTTTCCTTTTTATAGAACTCATAAACAAAAAGATAAAAACAAATATATTCTTCCTTATAATGAACGTTTAGCTCATAAAGTAGTAGATAAGTTTAAAGGCAAAATAACAGATATAGATCCAACATTATTAGAGATTCATGAAAAGTGTGAATACTTTTATAATAATAAACAAGAATTTCTACCAGGAATTTATGATTTCAAAATCAAAAATTGTTTACCAAAAACGTCTGAACACTATGTAAATAAGTTTGGGCAACCAAGTCCTAGTAACTTATTTTTATTTAAAGATAGAAGTGAATATTTGGGATTGAAATATTTTAGTGGACTACATTTAGAACACTCATTAGCCGATCAAGATGAGTTTACTAAAAGACTTGTTAAACGTAAAGCATCTGTAGTTGTTGTTGAAAAGAAAAAATGGGAACTAAAACAAGTAATAAAAACAATGTTTGATTTAAAAAGAATTCCTTTATTGGTAGTATTACCAGTATTTCCAAAAAAAGATCCTGCTGAATCTTTGGAAGCATCACATAAAATTTTTAAAAACTATGTAGACAATAAAGACATTTCGGTATTGTTTAGATTGGAAAACATGGAATCTGGTATCAAGTTTAACGAATATGTTCGTGAAAATGGACTTAATAATAAACTTGCAAATAATACAAAAATAGTGTACATTAATAATAAGAAGATTCCAAAACCTTTATTAAGATTTAATTGGGAACCGGAAGGCGTATTATGTCTTGATACTACAAGGAATTACAGCAAAGTAAATTCTTTTGAAGAAGAATTTGATTTAGTTGTTCAATATGCTACTGAAGACCATAGCCCTTGGAATCCATATTTTGTTATGGAAAATATATGAGTTGTAAAATAGTAATCAACGACGAAGTCAATGTAAAAATTGAAGGGCTACCTGTTGATGTACGAAGAAAAATAGCAAATAGTTTAAAATGGGAAGTTCCATACGCAAGATACTTGCCTCAATATAAATTAGGAAGATGGGATGGTAAGATTGGTTTCTTTGGTTTAGGTGGTAGTGGTTTTGTTAATCATTTAGATAAAATTTTAGAATTACTTAATAAACAAGGTGTTGAAGTAGGCTCAATAGAAGATAAAAGAAAGAAATATGATTTAAAATTTCAACCTATTGACAAAAATTATTTTGGAAATAAAACATGGCCCAAAGGTCACATTTGTGAAGGACAAGAAATTGTACTTCGTGATTATCAAGTAGATGTTGTTAATAATTTTATAAAGCAACCACAATCATTACAAGAAGTTGCCACTGGTGCAGGGAAAACAATTGTTACTGCTTGTTTATCTAGTTTATGTGAAAGACTAGGACGAACTGTTGTAATAGTACCCAATAAAAGTTTAGTTACACAAACAGAAGAAGATTATATTAATGTAGGTCTAGACGTTGGAGTATACTTTGGTGATAGAAAAGAACTTGGAAAAACACACACAATTTGTACGTGGCAATCTTTAAATGTTTTAGATAAAAAAGCAAAAGCTGGACAATCAACATTATCCTTAACTGAATTTTTAAGTGGTGTACAAACATTAATAATAGATGAAGTACACCAAGCAAAAGCAGATGTTTTAAAAAAATTACTAACACATCATTTAAAAAATTCTCCAGTAAGATGGGGATTAACAGGAACAATTCCAAAAGAACAATTTGAATTTCAAAGTTTATTAGTTGCTATAGGTCCTGTTATTAATCAAATATCTGCAAAAGAATTACAAGATAAAGGTATATTATCTAAATGTCACGTTAATGTAGTACAATTAGTTGACACATTAGTACATAGAACATACCAAGAAGAATTAAGTTATTTGGTTACAACTCAAGATCGATTAGAATACATAGCAAAATTAATAGGCAAAATAAAGGAAACAGGCAACACACTTATATTAGTAGATAGATTAAAGGCAGGAGAAAAATTACAACAAATAATTCCTAATAGTGTTTTTATTAAAGGCGAAACAAAATTGCAAGATAGAAAAGAACAATATGATGAAATTTCTAGTGCAAATAATAAAATAATAATTGCAACATATGGTGTTGCATCTATTGGAATTAATATACCTAGAATATTTAATTTAGTATTAATAGAGGCAGGTAAATCATTTATAAGGGTAATACAGTCAATAGGTCGTGGCATAAGAAAGGCAAAAGATAAAGACTTTGTTCAAATATGGGACATAACATCTACTTGTAAGTTTGCTAAAAGGCATCTTACACGAAGAAAGAAATTTTATAAAGAGGCTAACTATCCATTTACTATAGAAAAAGTACAATGGAATTAGCACAGAAAGAAAGAAATGAGAATATTAACATTAGAAAACGAAACTTTTTTACTGAATAAATTACCAGAACACGTATCAGATGATATGTGTTTTTCGGTTTTAGATAATAGCAATCCTAAGGAACCCGATTTCTTTTTTATTCCTTTAATTTATATAGAAAGTTTTAGTAGTCCTGCTGTTGTTTTAGACATCGGAGGAAATGAATTAATAATGCCTTTAGATTGGAGTATAGGTGTAGGCGATAAAGAAGATAGTACTTTTGTAGAAGTTGTTCCTTTAACTAGTATTACGGATAGAGGTTTTCAAGCATTTTTGTTTAATCCTTTAAATGGATTTAAAGCAGAATTTATGGAAGTTAAAGTATTAAATTTTTATAATGATATTAAATGGTATTTCCCTAAAGTAAAAAATAATCAATTAATATCTACGCCTATTACAACAGGTAAAAAAGAACCTTTGTGTGCATTTTTTGTTAAAGATATATCAAGACAATGTGAAACTATTGAATATGGATTGTTATTATAATGGGTAGACATAGTAAACAAGAACCTCAAACTAAAGGTATGAACATGGATGTTCAATACGAAAAAGGTAAGGCGTGGGACGGACAAAGTCGTCCATCTGATGATGCATATAGGAAAGGATACAATGCTATTAACTGGAACAACAAAAAAAATGTCAAAAAGAAAAAGAGAAAACCTAAAAAAAATAAAAAGAACTCTTAAAAACGGACTTATAATTAAAGCACCTGTGTTAAGAATACCAACAGGAAAAGGTAAGAAATTGACAAACGTTTGGTTATCGCAAGATTACATACCAGAACTTTTAAAAATAATTAAGAAGAAAAAATTGTCTTTAAAAAATATAACAACAATGGATGAAGGTCATATTAAAATTACTTTTCATGATCCTAGACACGCAACATTATTTGGATTACATTATGAAAAAATCTAGAAAACTTACAAAAAAAGAAGTAATAGCTAAAAAATTAGGAATAGAATATATTTACGAATCGCCAGATGGTGGAGAAACTGTATATCAACGTGAAGTAGGAAATTATACTGCCGAAAGACAAATAGTATCCAAAAGTGAGAAAGCACACATAGAAGAAGAGTTCAAAAGACGTAATCATTACATTACACCAGAAGCAGTTAAGCTATGTTGGAAACATAGAGGATTGCAAAAGGCGTGGGAAAAGTATATAATGTTATTGGAATTATATGGTCATAGTGAAGAATAAATTGCCGTTGAAGGATATCCTTGCGGCTATAGATATGAATGCTAAAAACATTTGGAATGAATTTTCCGATGATGAACAAAAGCAAGTAGGCTTTTATATATTGAATAGATATGCAAGTTCAGTAGTAGGTAAAAAAGAAGATAAAGAATTAACTATTCTAAAAACAAATGAATATTATAATAAAAACTTTTTTACTTTATCTAAACATAAAAAATTATTATGGTATTTGTTATGTATGACTGCAAGTGAAAAGAAAAAAATAACATTTCATCCATGGATAGGCTATAAACATAAAGAATATGGTAGTAAATCAAAGGCGGTTAAGTTTTTAAAAAATTTATATCCTACTAAAAAAGAAGATGAAATAACATTATTAGCAACAATAAATTCTGCTAAAGAATTAAAAACATTAGCACAAGACTTTGGTATGTCAAAAGAAGAGGTTAAAAAAGTACTATGATAGAAAAGTTGCATTCTTGTAAACATTGTAACGCAAAGTTTACTAGAGAAAAAACTTTAGCTGTCCATATGTGCGAACAAAAAAGAAGATTTTTACAAAAGGATGAAAGGAGAGTTCAACTAGGATATCAAACTTTTATTAGATTTTATCAATTGTGTCAAAAAATGGAAAAAGAAAAAACATACGAAGAATTTTGTAAGAGCCCATACTATACAGCATTTGTTAAGTTTGGGAGTTTTTTGAGTAATGTTAAACCTTTATATCCACACAAATATATTGACTATGTCGTTACTAGTGGAGTAAAGTTAGATCATTGGTGTAGAGAAGAATTATATGAAAAGTATTCTATAAATTTAATTTTAAAAGAAACAATGGAAACAGCAGTGGAACGTTCTATTAAATCTATGATGGATTGGGCAGAAGAAAAAGAAGCACCATGGCACGATTACTTTAAGTATGCAAGTTTGAATAGAGCTACACAAGATATTAGAGATGGAAAAATTTCACCATGGTTAGTATTAAATTGTAAAACAGGTAAGGAAATGTTAGGAAAATTTAATGATGAACAATTACAAATTATAAGTGGTATAATGGATCCTAGACATTGGGCAGTAAGGTTTCAAAGAGTACCAGCAGATGTAGAAATAGTAAAAAATATTACCAAGGAGGCAAACTTATAATGAAAGATATAGAAATAAAAATGGAAACGTTTAAGAACAAAGATGTAGACTTTCTTGAAGTACAAAAGCACGTTATTAATTTATTTGAATCTGAACAAATTACTATAGAAGGTAAAACTTGTGAAGATATTTCAGATTTATTATATATGAACATTTCAAGAAGATGGAACGGAAGAGATATTACTATTGAAATAACTGATGAAAGTAAATGTGGTTGTGCGATGTTATATCCTAAAGATCCTAAAATTGTATTAAACCCAAATCAAAGAAATATTATTGTTAGATGCCAGATATAGATATAGACTTTGCAGATAGATCAATTTTGTTAAACAAAATTAAACACAGAATTGCTAAATTAGATTCCGGTAAAAAACATAATACTGGAGTTTACTTTACAGAAGTACCTCACGATCCAATAAACAATTTGTGTACAATTGATTATGAAAAAGCAGAACAAAGAGGATATTTTAAAATAGATTGTTTGAACGTTAGCATTTATAAAGACATTAAAGATGAAAACCATCTTAATAAATTAATAACTACTGAACCATTATGGGAATTATTAGAAGCAAAAGAATTTGTAGATCAAATTTTTCATATAAATGGACACGTAGAAATATTAAAAAAACTTAAACCTATAAACATAGAACAATTAGCGGCTGTATTGGCAATAATTAGACCAGCTAAAAGATATTTGCTTAACAAAACTTGGAACGAAATATTAAAAAACGTTTGGGTTAAACCAACAAATGGCAGTTACTTTTTTAAAAAATCCCACGCAACTTCATATGCAATGGCAGTAATTGTACATATGAATCTTTTATGTGAACAATTAAAAGGAAATAATGTCAAAGAGTCATAAAAAAAGAAGTTTAATTAAAACTCTTACATGGAGAATTATAGCAACTTCAGATACGTTTTTAATAAGTTGGATTATTACAGGTGCGGCAACTTTAGCAGGTGCTATTGCAGGTATAGAAATTGTAACAAAAATGTTTTTATATTACCTACACGAAAGAGGTTGGAATAAAATTAAATGGGCAAAACAAGTTAATGAAGGACATACAACACTTCTTCCTTTCTACTGTTATTTTTCCTGCTTTAAACAGTACTATGATGCACCAGAACATAGTCAAATTCATAAAAAAGAAGCTAAAGAGGATTAATTTTTTCTTTAGAATAACAAGGTCCGTTTAAAATATTTTTATACCAAAACAAATTAGATTGCCAATCTTTTATTGCTTTTCCAGAAAATAAATCTTCATCCTCTAGTTTCAAACCACAATTAGGACAACCACCTTGTTCTTTTGTTTCTACCCAATAAGGTTCATGATATATAGGAAGTTCTGTATCTTTATTAGTACATTTTTCGTGCCACCAGACAGTTCTGCCACTTATAGCATACCACACTAACCTTGTTTCATCGGTCCAGTTATACATCACTGATTGATTTTTCTGATTACTTCTTTAGGTTTTCTAACTAGTTGAACTGATCTTCTTTTTGTTCTTTTTACAGCAAGATTATTTAAATTTGTGACATGGCCCATTTTTACTGTAACATCTTTAGTATTCATTATCATTAAAATTTCCCTATAATTTTGCATTTCTTTTCTTAAAAATATTCCAATAGGGATCATTCTATTAGACTCCCACCACCAGGTTTTACACAAGGCTACAAAATCAGCTTTCTGACTATCGCCCTTTAGGTCCTGATAGATGTATATACTAGTGATTGCGTGGTCTTGATTGTTGATTACACCCACATATTCCTTGCCGCCATACTCTACTACACTTATGAAGGGAAAATCTTTCTCTATGTCTTCTTTTAGCATTCTTTTTTCTAATAAATACGTTATATTGTTACTAATTGATGGTGTATTATGCAACTTATACGAAGATATTTATTAAATAATAGAATAGTGCTTACTGCGAATTTGGCAGGGCAAGTTACGAGGTATAGATCCGTGTATCAAAGAAATATAAACGTTTACAGAAATATAGACAATGTTCTTCAGTTTGAAGTTAAAAATGCTGACGAAAAAGCTGTAAGTATCCTTAATACATACACACCTAAGTTTAAAATGTGGGATGAAAACGATACTTTAGTTGCTGAAAAAGATGGAACTATTATAGAAACATCTACACCAAGCAAAGTAGGACAATTTACTATAACATTGACTGAAAACGATTTACTAAATCTTAAACAACAATATATGAGTTATAGTGTTTATTTGTATCATACAAATGATGCTAAAAACGTTTTAACTTATCCTAATTCACACTTTGGAAGTCAAGGAACAATATATCTTAATACTAGCAACTTTCCTGGACCTAAAGTATCGCATGAAGTTAAAACATTTATTGAAGATACACAAGACAACACAATATATAATTCAGAAACAATTACAGCCGATCCGGCAATAAACGGAAATATAGCTTTACATACTGCGGCATATTATACTACAGATGCAGTTGGAACATTAACAGTACAAGGTACTTTAGATGCTCAAATAGGTGCAGGTACAAATTGGGCAGATGTAGCCACAACCAATTTAACTGCTAGTGACACTCTTCAATATGTTAATTTCAATGGCGTATATCAACACTTAAGATTCAGACACCAAATAACTGCTGGTACTATAGACAAAATATTAGTTCGAAATTAATTGACTTTTCATTAAAATTATTTTATAATGCATATATGAATATTGTATATGACGCATTATTAATTCACTTACCCCAAAAAAGAAAACAAACACCTAGCGGATGGCTATCTTTTAATGCACCTTGTTGTCAGCATATGGGAACATCTGCTGATACTAGACAACGAGGAGGCTTAATTGGTAGTGTTGATGAGGGTGTAAGTTTCCATTGTTTCAATTGTGGTTTTAAAGCAAGTTGGAGAGTTGGTAGAAATTTATCATATAAAATGAAAAGGTTTATGAGATGGCTTAATATGCCAGATGAACAAATTACTAAATTAGCATTAGCAGTTCTACAAATTAAAACAGATACAGTAGGATATCAAGCAATAACACAATTACCAAAATTTAAAAATAAAGAGCTTCCTGAAGGTGCAAAACCTTTACATGAATGTAAATTTAGTCTAAATTTACATAAATGGGAAGAACAAGACAAATACTTTTATCAAGTTTTAGAATATGTAGACAAAAGAAGTCTAAAGTTAGATGATTATGAGTTTCATTGGGCTAAAGGTAGTGGTTATAGAGATAGATTAATTATTCCTTTCTATTATCAATCTCGTATAGTAGGCTATACTGCTAGAAGAGTTACTGATTCAAATAAAGTAAAATATCTATCTGAACAACAACCAGGGTATGTTTTTAACATAGATGCCCAAGATGATGATAGAAAATTTGTAATTGCAGTAGAAGGACCTATAGATGCTATTACTATAGATAGTGTAGCATTGTTAGGAAGTGAAGTTAAAGATCAACAAGGAATTTTATTAAACAGTTTAGGTAAGCACGTCATAGTAGTACCTGACAGAGATGAGGCTGGACAAAAGTTAGTTCATGATGCTATAAATTTAGGCTGGAGCGTGAGTATGCCCGAGTGGGATCATGATATTAAAGATATTTCTGACGCCGTTGGTAAATACGGACGACTACATACTTTGTATGCAATCATAAAAAACGCACAGGAATCACAATTGAAGATAAAGTTAAGGATGAAAAAATGGTTTATATAAAAAAGTTCTTTTCGTTCTTATTTTCTCCTATTACAAAATATCTGGAACACAGAAAGTACAAGAAGAAAGTTAAAGAACTACAGAAAAGAGATCCATTTATATACAAATAAGATATGATAATATGGGGAATAACAGGCAATAGTCACGATGCAAGTTTATCTGTGATGAAGTGGAGTCCGAATGGCTTAACGGATCATTACAAACTTAAACTACTTTGGGCAGGACTGTCTAGAGATTTTAGTGGTAAACCAGGCGATCCAAGTTTAAGTGGTAAGATGTTAGCTTATGTTAGATCAAATCCTAGATGGGCTTTCCCGGCAAAAATTGTTTGGTATGAAAAACCTTTTCTAAAAAGTTTACGACAATTATACGCAGGGCAAGGATTTCTGTTTCAAGAAAATAATATTAAAAAATATCTAGCTAAAGCAGGTATACATAAAGTTCCAATCGAATATGCAAAACATCATCATAGCCATGCGGCATATGGATATTTTACAGCACCTTTCTTTGAAAGAAATGCCGCAATAGTTGTATTAGATAGCATAGGAGAATTTCAAACATTTACTATATGGCATGGTAAAAGAGAGAAAATAAAACAAGTATACTCTCAAAGATATCCGCATAGTGTTGGATTATTTTATAGTGCAATGACACAACGATTAGGATTTAAACCAAACGCAGAAGAATATAAAACAGAAGAACTTGCTAAAAAAGGCAACTGGAGAGTTCATTACAGAAAGTTTATGGAAGAATTAGTTCATACTAGAATGCCTTTTAAATTAAGAGAAAACTTACATCGAGGAGCTAATTGGTGGAGACCTGAATTTAATTCAGAAGAAGATTTAGCCAACATAGCCGCAACTACTCAACATATTTTTGAATTGATTTTAGTTAGTATTAGTGGTTGGTGCCAAACAAATATTAAAGCTGATAATGTAGTTTTTGTAGGTGGTTGTGCATTAAACAAAACTGCTATTAATAAACTACGACATATATGGGATGACATTTGGATTCCACCAAATCCAGGTGATCCAGGTTCTTGTATTGGTTCTGTTTTAACAAAATATCCAAAACACCTTGACTTTAATCCTGATGTATGGTACAATAAGAACAATGGAAAAATCAAGACAAAATAAAGACTACGGATACGACATCCAAAAAGTTTATCTAGAAATGATGTTAGGAAATGCAGAAGCATTTGTTAGATGTCAATCTATATTTGATCACAATTTATTTGATAGAAAATTACAAAGTACGGCAGATTATCTTAACAAATATGTTGCTGAACATAATGCATTACCAACACCAGATATGATTAATGCAAATTGTAAAACAGATTTAAAAATACCTGAAGGTCTTCACGAATCCCATTATGATTGGTTATTAGGTGACTTTGAAACATTTGTTAGACATAAAAGTCTTGAAAGAGCTATATTAAAATCTGCAGATATGTTAGAAAAAGGTGACTATGGTCCAGTTGAAGACTTGGTTAAAAAGGCAGTACAAATAGGATTGCACAAAGATTTAGGTACAGATTATTTTAAAGATCCAAAAGAAAGATTAATGAAATTAAAAGATCAAGCAGGTCAAGTTAGCACAGGCTGGTCAACATTAGATAGAAAACTATTTGGTGGATTTAATAAAGGTGAACTTAATATATTTGCAGGAGGATCTGGTGCAGGTAAATCTTTATTCCTTACAAATTTAGGTTGTAACTGGACGTTAGCAGGATTGAATATTTTATATGTTAGCTTTGAATTAAGTGAAGAATTAATATCAATGAGAATAGATAGTATGCTTACTGACATTCCTACAAAGAAAATTTTTAAAGAATTAGATGGTGTTGAAATGAAAGTAAGAATACTTGGTAAGAAATCTGGTAAATTCCAAATTAAGTATATGCCAAGTGGCAAAAATGCAAATGATTTAAGATCATTTATTAAAGAATATGAAATTAAAACACAAAGTAAAGTTGATGTATTGTTAGTTGATTACCTTGATTTGATGATGCCAATATCTAAAAAAGTATCTCCAAGTGATTTATTTGTTAAAGATAAGTTTGTATCAGAAGAATTAAGAAATTTATCAATGGAATTAGGAATTATATTTGTAACTGCATCACAATTGAACAGAGGTTCAGTTGAAGAAATAGAATTTGATCACTCACATATAGCAGGCGGTATTAGTAAAATACAAACTGCTGATAATGTATTTGGTATATTCACTAGTAGAGCAATGAGAGAACGTGGAAGATATCAAATACAATTAATGAAAACTAGATCATCTAGTGGTATTGGTAGTAAAATAGATTTAGAATTTGATATAGATTCATTAAGAATTAGAGATTTAATTGAAGATGAAGATGCTCAAAAATATGATAAACGAGTAGGACAAGTATACAATACATTAAAGAAAACTTCATCAGAGCAACCAGAAACAGCAGTTGATCCTAGCAAAGGTACTAGAATACCACAAGCTAAAACAGAAGGCGATTCTACTAAATTGCGAGAGTTTTTATCTAATCTAGACAAAGAGTAATAATGAGATTATATAAAAACAAAAGATCCAATATACATAGGAATGGCTTGTCTGCCTCTACTAATATTAAAAAAGGTCAAAGAATTATCCAGTATAAAGGAAAGAAAATTAGTCACGATAAAGCAGAAACAGATCCAAAGTATGATAACGATAAAGAGATTTACTTGTTTAATTTAAACAAACAGTACGATCTTGATGGTGATTTTAAATTTAATACTGCTCGATTAATAAATCATTCCTGTAATCCTAACTGTGAAGTTTTTGATTATAACAGACAATTATGGATTTTTGCTATAAAGAATATTAAAAAAGATGAAGAGTTAACTTATGATTATGGGTTTAGTTTTGATAAAACAGACTACAAACAATACCCTTGTAAGTGTGGATCATCTAATTGCGTAGGTTATATTGTTCGAAAAGGATCAAGGTGGCGAATAAGCCGCGAAGCGGTCATCCGCCAGAAAGTAAGCAGTCGCGAAGCGACGCGGTAGCATTCGGTAAACAGATTTTATATAATTTTTCTTTTGACGCCTTTACGTTTAACGTCTAATGTACTACAATGTATTCCACCATCCCAATACAAATAATGGCGTTGCTCCACTACGTGGCAATCAATGTGTAAGGATTTTAGTTTTTCAAATAGTTTAGGTATGTGTCTTGCAAACACAATATTGTTTCTATCTAATATTAATACGTTTAAATCAAAACAAACTTCTTGATTATACCCTCTCCAGTTCTCTAAATACTTGTCTAACCAGGCAACATCCATTTTATCTCGTGCTTTAGCATAGTCTTGAATATATCTATTCATGTTTAATGGGGGCAAACAATCACTTACATCTAATAACTTTTTGTTATGCAAACACTTAGGCAACCAATCCATACCAGCATGAATAACTGTTTCATCATCTACCATAATAAAGCCATGGTCAATGTGTCCAAACTCTTTAACCCGTGTCCCTTCATTAGTAATAAATCTATATTCAGGTAACTCACGCTTACACCATTCTAATCCAGTTTGACTTCCAGGACCTTGTGTATTAACAATAAATGCATCGCCCGCCTTAAACATTGTAGCCATATGCCACAATACTCTATCAGATAATTTCTCTACATACGTTTTGTCATTCATAAACCATTCGTCTGTAGTATTCAAATCCATAAGCATAGGGGCAGGTTGGCTTATCCAACGGTGGCCTTCACGGAATAATTTTTCAAATATTTCATAATAGCTAATAGCATCAAAGTATCTGTCTGTATAACTTGTATAAGATTGGATAACGGTATTACCCATAACCATATACTGATCTCTTGGTACGATTGGTGCAATTGGTACATCTATACTAAACTGTGGCATTTTTACTGCATCATATTTGTATACAGTAGGACGAGTTACTTCAACACCGCCTTTTGTAAGGAAGTCTGCTAACGCATCTAAATCCTGTTTAGTTTCTTCTAGGATATGATTAAATTGATTAATGTTGCCTTTAGTCAACAAATGATCCACGTCTCCAGGAGAGTACGTGTCTCCTACAATTACAGATTCTAATGGATCATATTCTGTGTAAATCATGCGAAATCTTTCTTTCTAAGGAACATAATTACCATCTTTCGAACAATATCTTTGTTTTCAAATTTAGTAACTACGTGAACAACGTCATGTGGATTTATAATACCAACATTATCTGAAGGTAATACCCATTGACCGTGTATATCGTTTTCATGTTGTTTTGCTAAAAACAAACCTCCATCGTGTACGTCAAAATTTCTTCCGAAGTACAAAATTACACCGCCAAGTTCAAGTTCGTCTAAACTATCACGATGCCATCTAGCATGATAAGGAGGTCTTGATTCGACAATATACAAACTCATTATATCGTTGGGTGTTACAGATTGTTTGATGTAATTTTTATTTTTAAGTACATCGAGCCACCAATGCTGAAACTCTTTAGTAGTTAAAGTGTAAGCACTGTTGTCAAAGCCTTGTATAGCATTATCATCATTGTAATGAGCTTTGCCCTCTTCTTTCACAGTACACTCAGCTACAAGGTTAATTAACTCTTTGTACTGATCAGCATCTAAAAAATTTTCAATAACATCCATCATAGTGTAATAAGCTCTTTTCTCAACACTTCAAAATACATTTATTTTCATTTTATTTGTTCCTTTAAAACATCAAAGTATTCATCTGTAGCACTAATAGGGATAATAAAAAACTGTCTATCCTCTTTTCGCTTAACGTCAAAGATTAATCCAAAGTGTCCTACAATGTCATATCCAGCTTCTTTAAAAATAAATGTTGCTCGTTCTTTCAATGTGTAATGTAATTCAAATGGCATTTCTTCGTGCAACAAGTCTATATATTTTAGGGTACTGAGGATCCCTGCTTGGCTAAAATTGTATGTAAATCCATGTTCCCAATCAAAATTATCGGGTAACACTTCATCTATTCGTGGGCCATACATAGTAGCACTCAACGGAAAAAAGCCTGCTGTTATGGCTTTACCCATCGTGAATATATCGGGCTTGACAGGCAATTTATACCATCCGACAAAACTGCCTGTCTTACCTCCCCCTATAAAGATGTCATCAAGTATTAACACAACTCCTTGTTTTTGAAGTTGAGTTAACTTGTTCCAAAATTGTTCAGTGTTGGGTTGCAACGTCTGACTATAAGAACAAGTTTCTACAATGATACACATCACTTCGCTCCAATCGATGCTGGAGGTATTGAAGTCCTTTTTTAATCTGATGACTTGGTCATACGGTTTAAGCGTATAAAAAGGATCACCAAACAAACCGTCTCCCAGGTTATAATTTAAAAATGTACTACCGTGGTAACTGTTTTCAAAGCACACAATCTTTGTGCGTTTGTTTTGTCCTACAATTTTTTGATATGCTGAAGCTAATTTAATTGCTCCTTCGTTAGCGTCACTGCCACTTAATGCAAATATACTTTTATATCCACACATTTGAAACAGTTGATCCGCTAACATATAACTGGAATCATTCAAATATAAATTTTCGTTTCTTACAATACTTTCTGCTATTTCAGGTTTAGCTTTCATATTATTGTGTACGTAATCTAATATGTCTGGTCTATTAAACCCTAATAAAAAACAACCATAGTGTAGCAAAGGATCAATAATCTTTTTATTATCTTTAATATAGCCGTATTGCCAATGCGGCTTGGCTACATTAGTTAATTGTTGTGGCCCGGGTATTAATCCTTTTAAATGTTTCACTTATTCTATTCTATTCTTATTTCTATTTGGTCGTATGTTATATTGTTGTTTCCTTCAAATGCTTTTTTTGATTCTAATTTAATGTCAATAGGTTGTTGTGCAATTATAGGATGAGCTAAATTTACTTGTTTAAAATCTCCTTTATGAAATTCTTTATCCAACATAGATACATTATCATTAATTTGCAACTTAACATAATAATCTTCTAATAAATTTTCACTTCCTCCTACAAAGTTTTTTCTATCAATCATTGTATTAATAACATTAGTAGCTGGGTCAATTGTAAATTTAACAATAACCTTTTCATTACTAGCATTAAATTTTATATCATAATCTAACACCAATTTACTTGGCGAATCATCTGACATTTCCACTTGTTTGCTTTCTGTAATTGGCAACAGTTCTTCTGCATCGTTTATATTTTTGAATACAACATTGTTATTAAATGAAATATTCAAGTTGTTTTCGTACCCGTGATCTGCCTTGGAAAAATATCTTTTTCCATCTTCTTTAGGGCACGTAAGTCTTATCGTTCTATTCATATACTACCTCCTTAAAAAGTTCTAGAGCTTCATTAAAACTTAAATGTTCTCCTGTATTATTTAATATTGTAAATGATAATGTCCACCTACTTTGACCAGCATCAGGGTTATATGTGTCATGCAATTGACCTACGTTCATTAAACTAGGTTTATCTATAACTGCTTCATGTACTAAATCTAAATCTTCTTTATTAGCACTATAGCACTTATAACAGTCTATATCAGGTACGACACCAGCTTCTTCTAACCCTTTATTAATTCCTGTCGTATCATGTACAATTTCTTTCAACTTACTTTCATCTTTAACTCTCCACCAACGTGTAACACTATTTCTAGGACCCCAAGTAAAATTAATTTTACAAGCGTCTTTTATGTCTGGTTTAATTGTTGTATCATTATGAACTGGAATACTACCATTTGTTTTTGTAAAAAATCCTTCTACTACATTACTAACTTTTAAATTATATTTGCTTAACCAGTCTATAAAATCTTGTTGTATAACATCTTTACCCATATATGTTATAAAATTATTTTCTAAATCTTTTTCAAACATTTTAGGTTTGTTTACTTGTTTAATATTTAAATATCTATGATACTTGTTCATTTTATTTTATAGTCCACCTAACACCTTGTGTAAATGTAGAATTTTTATTTGTACTACTATAACCATATTCTTCTATTTCTAAAACTAAAGGAGTATTATTGTTCCATTCAAAAACTTTAGTAGCTCTATAAAGTTGTCCTCCTTTTATTTCTTGATCAACAATAAGTTTTTCATCATTTAATTTAAAATGAAATTTTTCACAACCTATTCCAAACTTATCATTAAAAGAATTTAAATCATTTTCAGGTACATCACCTACGTCTAATGTAAAATTTATTTTCCATTTTCCATTAGATGATTGTAATTGCATTAAGTAAGAAAGTTCTATTTGTTCTTCGTCTTGTACCCAACGTTGTGTGTTTATTAAATTTAATATATTATTTTCTTTTATTTCTATATCTGCTGTTCTTTGTACTGACCCTTTATCCATTTGTTCTTTAGATAATTCTATAGTAGGCCAACACTCTACATCATTCCAATATGTAGATAATAAATCTTGTAAGGATCCTTCCTCTATTAAAGGATTTTTAATATCATCCGATCTATGTATAGGCCAATAATCAAATTGTAATTGCTTTATCATATTTTAATAAAAATGATGATATTTAATTCTTTCATCATCTGTTTTTTTCTCCTATAAAATGATATATGTATTTGATTTGTTTTCCAATATTAAATCCACAATGTTCTGCATCTATTTTATTCCATTGATATACAGCACCTTGTTCTTCCATATGATAACAATCTTTTTCAACAATTAATGTACTACCCATACAAGGATTTGATATATGACAATGATATCTAACAAAACCATCTTTTGGTTGATCGCCTAACACTTCATTTATTTCTTGATCATCAATATGAGGTGGAACACAACATCCTGTTTTCATTTCGCTAATCCAACACATAACAGGTTTGGCATTTAACCAATTGCCAAAATCTTTATTAACATTGCCAAAACCATCATGAAAGGTTTCAAAATCTATTATATTGGCAACATTCTTAAATGCTGTTTCAATTTGCATTTTGTCTTTATAATCTGAAGGAGTTGACTCGTATTGACGTTTTACACCGTCAAGGTTTTTGATTATCTGATTCCAATCGGCTTGGAAAAATTTTCCAATATATTTCTTCATAGGGGTAAAAATATTTATGAAATGGTGTTTTTGAAATTGCAAGAACAGGCTGTATTTTGGTGGTGGTAGGCACGTATATTAATTTACAAGCAAGACCCTTGTATCGACGTCTATGAGCTTATAAAGTGCTAATATAATGGGCTTTAGAGTTTAATCTAATTACCCATTATAAAAGTTCTGTCTGTTGTGGGATTTTGGTTTTGGAATATTTTGGCTTAGAATATAGCCCACAGTATAATAACTGCAACAACGACAATTCCTATCTTCTGTACGTTACTTCCTTTAGTCCAAAGTCCTGTAACTTTACTAATCATATCATTCATAATTGTCTCCTTGTCTTAATTAAACAATATTTATCTAATTTTAGCAGTATACATTAGGAGCCGACAGATTGCCAAGGTAAAGGTTTACCATTTTCATCGCATACCATTTCGCCCGTAGCCTCTATTACGGCACACATTCGCTTCTTTCCGCCAAAATTTACGAAGAGGCAGGGCTTAACTTTTTGTCCTTGATGCGTCTTAGGTAAGTGTTCCTGTTTTTCTGGTCCATACCGAGTGTGTACTTTAGGACGACCCATGGGACGCTAATCTCTTTTTCCCATTGGAAGTGTTTGGGTTTTAGAAGATTCTGTTCCTTTTTTACTTGTCCAGTATACATTAACTTCTGGCGCTTTGGAATGCATTTGATAAGACTTCACAGCTCTTTTATAGCCTAAAGATTCTATTACTTTTGTATCTTCACCTTCTGGTAGGATTGGATCTACAAAAGTATATTTTCTCATTTTTTTCATTTTTATTCCTTATTATATTGTGGTCACTAGGGTATTTATATTTTGGTACTATAAATAGACTATATGGAAGTCTTATTTTTTACTGGAACACTCATAGCAACATCAATAAATCATATTTTATGGAACACACTTCCATCTGCTGAACAGTTAGAACGAGAAGCCTACTGGGCTAAACAAATAAGACTTTGGAAAATACAAAGAGACCGAGACCAAAAACACCTTTAATTCTATCTCCCAACATTTAGGTTAAATACATTTATAATGAGTGTATTAGCAATATTTTTCACGCTAGTAGGACTAGCAGTAGTTGGCGCACTTATTATTGTGGCAATGGGGAAATAATGTTAGCAAGACTAGTATTCATAATCAGTTTTATATTTGTAACTACTGCAACTGCAGGTACGTTTGATTATAAAAAACAAGACTGGACATGGGAATCTACTTTTGATAGCATAGTAGTTGTTACTGGTCATTCAGCAGGCGAATCTAAAAAATTTATAATGCCGAATAATAAAAAAGGAGTCCCAAATCCCAACGGCGAAGATCCTTATAAAGATTTCTTTCAAGAACGTGGAGAACAACCAGAAGTAATTGTTCCACCTAAAAGTTCACTAGGAACAGGTTTCTTTATTAACGATATCCATATAGTAACAAACTATCACGTTGTTAAAGGTATGGACACTTTTACAATATACACATGGAGTTTTCCATTTGCAGTAAAAGAAGTTGTGCTTATAGGATATGACGAAACAGTTGATATTGCTGTATTAGAAGTTAAAGAACACGTACAACATAGTAAATTAGATTGGGCAACAGAAAATCCACTCATGGGTGATGATGTTTATGCATTAGGTCACGGTTTAAATTTAATTTGGTCATTTACAAAAGGCATATTAAGTTATGACTATAGACCAAATCCATTAGACAGTTTTGTTCATTATTATCAAACTGATGCTGTAATAAATCCAGGAAACTCTGGGGGAGTATTACTTAATGAACAAGGTGAAATTATAGGTGTTAATACTCTTTTAATTTCTCCAACAAAATTTTATGTAGGCTATGGTTATTCTATTCCTTGGAAATTAGCAAAAAGAGTTGTAGAACAAATTATTCAAGTTGGTCATCATACTAAACCTAGTATAGGAATACAAATGGGAATAATAGATGACCGAGAATTATATGAAAAATTAAACCTTAGAGGCATAGAAAGTTATTTAGAAATTAAAGAAGTTGTACATGAATCGGCGGCATTTCATTTTGGATTACAAGCAGGCGATATAATAATATCAATGGATAATACTACAATTAAAGTAGTACCCGATGTAATAGAAATATTATGGTTAAAAATGCCTGGAGATTCTGTAGACTTTTTAGTATTAAGAGATATGGAATACGTAAGTCTTTCTGTAATATTAGGAAGAGTAGAAGAAGTTGTAGAAGAAGAAATAATATTAGAAGAACTAACTGAGGAAGAAATGTATGATGAAGAGCCTCTGTTAGAACCAATAGAGGAAGAAACAAGTAAAAAATGGTAACAGCATTTAAAGTTATATTTGGATTTTTGGTATTTTGTTTAGCAGGAGGAACTTTCTAATGAATCTTTGGAAGAAAATTAAATGGTTTTTGATTTCAGGAGCACCAGGCATTGAAAAACCAAAGACTACTACTATTACAATTAAAGATTTAAAGAACAAAACAAAAAAAGAATTAGAGAGAATTGGTAGAAAATTAGGAATTGAATTAGATAGAAGATCATCTAAATCAAAATTAGTAAACAGAATTAAATTTAGAGCGAAATTAAAAAGGAAGAAATAAATGGAATGGCTATTTGTAATCTATTATGTTATTGCAATAGAGACCAGTACCCTTATTAAACAAAATAAAATTACGAGGTGAATTATGAATTTTAAAAAATACTTTTATATGACAATAGGATTTATTTGTCTAGGACTTGCTTACATTGGTGTAATCACTCCTGGCATTCCTTTTAGTATATTTTTAGTAATTGCCGCTTGGGCATTTGCTAAATCATCAAAAAAATGGCACGATTGGTTATATAATCACAAATACTTTGGACCTTTCTTAACAGGTTGGGTTAAGTATAAAGTCTTTCCTCAATACGCAAAATATTCAATGGTACTTGTTATGGCAAGTTCATTAGCAATACTTTGGCATAGTACACATAATTTTAACGCATTGTTATGGTCAGGTGGATTTATGGCACTAGTTGCTATATGGGCGTGGAGATATCCTGCAACAAAAGAAATTGCAGATGATAGAATTAAAAGAGGAAAAAAAGTTGCTTGGTTAAGATGAGCTTTCTTAATATGGATGACGTGGTTAAGAAAAGACTAATGGATATGTTGTTTGGCATTTTAATATCGATTTATTGTGGTTGGATCCTAGCACAAATTATTATAGGATATTTAGAAGAAGATATGAAATAATGTGGAAAAAACTTTGGGATTGGAAAATAAAACTAATTCGTAAGTACCCAGTTTGGTGTGCCTATGCGGCTTGGCTAGAAGGAATAATTATTGGTTTATTAATCTATCATTATTTCTTAATGGAAAAGTTAAGTTGCTGTGGAGTATATGGGTAAACAATTAATATTGTTATTAACATTAATATCTTTAACTTCATGCTCTGGATACAAATTCAATTTTACCTGCAATGATTTTTCTAGTGATTTAAGTCTCAAAGAAAATCATAAAAAATTAAAAGAATGTGAAAAGAATCAATTTAAATGGTCAAAGAAATTTTAATGATTAAAGAAGGTATAACTGAAGAAAATTTTAGTATTAGTAGCCACGAAATTTATAGATTTCCTTGCATAGGAGTTTGTAGTATAGATCTCGATAGTGGATATTGTTTAGGTTGTAGTCGTACTTTAAAAGAAATATTTAAATGGGAAGACCCAAATACTTCTATGGAATGGAAATCATTAAATGAAAAAGAATTAAAAACTAGATGATTGATCCAAAAATTCAAAAAGAAATCAACAGACAAAAATATTTTACTTTTGGAGCGTTAATAATTATGGTAATAGTAATTGGTATTACGCTTTACATAGTCGGTTGACTTTACACTAAAAATATAATACAATTCAATTATGGTACTAAAAGTTCTTACTAAAAATATTCAAAGAGTAGGACGCCAAACAAGAGAGCAGAAAGAGATAGAAGAATTCGCGGCAAAAATAGCACAACAACAAGACACAGGAGTAATAAATTATGGCAAAGAAAAAAGTAAAAGAACATTACGTAAAGAAACTTTTAAAAACATTAAGTCTTAAAGGTAATAAAAAAGCAAAACATAAAGTTATTAATATTAATAACTACGAAAGATTTTGGGGAGATTCAACTCCTACAGGTCATCAAATTAGAATTGTATGCCAAGATGATTCAACATTACATATAAATTTAAATTGGCCTAAAGGTTATAATCCTAGACTACACAAAGTAGATCCAAAAAGATGGTCAATAGGCAGTCAGTAGCACGTTGAGTGCTTTAGAAGGATCAACTGAAGAAGAACAATTTTAAAGTTTATGAGCAAAGAACAATTAAAAAGAATTGACGAAATAGAAGAACAAATTGAAACTTTAGAAGACAGTTTAAGAACTGTTAAAAAAGTTACACCGTTGCACGACCGTACTTGGTTTGTAAAATGGATTTCAGTAGGATTCATTTGTGCCGCGGTACTATGTAGATCTGTAGAAGAAGTACCAAAGATGTATGATGTAATATTTTCTGCATCAGGTACTGCAGGTTGGTTGTACGTTGGGTTTTCTTGGCACGACAGAGCATTAATAGTTTTAAACACAATACTATTATCAATGTTAGCAACAGGATTATTTAGGTATATTATACAATGGACAATGTAAAGAAAAATTATTTTAATGCCAGCAGATAAACCAAAAACAAAACGACCTTATACTAAAGTAAGAATGGTTCCTGAAGATTCTAAAATGAAGGATCACGCATTTTATTATTATGCATTTAAGCCTGGTAAGGGTGAAAAGAAAAATCAAAAATTAAAAATGCGAAAATACGATCCAGTTACCAGAAAACATATTTGGTGGGTAGAGAAAAAATTGCCACCACACTCCAAAAATTGATCTAGAACAAATCATTTTAAAGCTATTTCTAGCCCACAGTTATACATAGATTAACAGGTAAATATTATTATGGAAGTACTTATGGAATGGAATCGATTGTTAAGTTACCTACCTTTAAAAAAGGAAAATATAAATTTTGTTTAGAAAAACAGTGTGAACTACAAAAAGAGCTCCGTGATGGAGACCCTGCTCACGTAGAATGCTGGTTATGTATCGTAGATTGTTATTCCAAATGGCCAAATATTTCCAATTTATATTCTTTAAATCAAATAATACAATTACGAAATACCAAAAATTTTGGTATAATTCCTAATTGTGAATAGTATGCATTTGCAATATACTAAATACATTAAAGGAGAAACATATGTCATTTTTATTACATGAACTAATGGAACTTGTATTGTTAATTTCTGCAATAGCAGTAACATGGGCAGTACCTAGACCAGCTTGGCTATCACGACTTTATAATCGTATCGGCAGAGCATTTGGTTACAATCCACAGTACAAATAATTTTTGAAGCTTTTATCGAGAGTTTAAGATATCTTAAAACATATTATAACTTTTATCAATGCTAGTGTAAATACAGTTGTAATTTAACAGGCTAATAGGCACTTTACTAGACAACTAGGCAAAACCAGGCATTAATGGAGGCATAAATTATGGCTACAATATCGCTCTTGATAATTCTATTAAGTGTGTCTTGTTTATTCTTTCTCATTACGATATGGTTGACTTTATTCTTATAATGTATTAACATAATGGTTGACTTTATTCTTATAATGTATTAACATAAGGTAATGATATTTAGAATAATAATATACGCATTTCTATTAGGAATGGATATTATTAGAAAATTTATTCAAGGAAAATAATTTAGGAGGTGAGTAGATGTTATTTTATATAGGACTAACAGTGTTTTTGTTGCTCCATGCTTTTGTTATGGGGAGACATATTAGCCCATGGTTGTTCAATGCTAGATTAAAACTTATTAAGAAATGTGAACCTAATGGTGAAATTAATTTTAGGATTTACTATTCAATTATAGATATAGCTTGTATTGTTTTAATGATTTTTGGTTGGCAAACAGAATTTAAATCTATTCTTCTATGGTGTATAGGTCTTGGTGCTCTTTACTATTTGGCATTAATCCCCAAATTCATAAAAGATGCTAAACAGCGTTAAAAGGATGAAAGAAGCTTTTAAATTTTTATTGCAGAGCTATCCAGAATTGAAGTCAGATGAATATATTGCTCATCAAATCATGGTAGTGTTTGTT
>Ga0098047_10000022_pt1 | contig 63545 bp, 35 predicted proteins | sample 12_taG_FD_92585 | JGI IMG/M metagenome (GOLD analysis project Ga0098047, IMG submission 92585) | Marine viral communities from the Subarctic Pacific Ocean - 12_ETSP_OMZ_AT15267 metaG | ecosystem: Environmental > Aquatic > Marine > Oceanic | place: Subarctic Pacific Ocean | collected 2015-01-16 | reverse complement strand
AGGTAAAAAGAACATATCAAATACACCTTCTACTAAAAATATATCTTTTTCCCAATCAATTTTCTCTTCATTAAAAATGATTTTACTTTTTTCCTGTTCAGGATTTTTATATTTAAGTTTAGCATTAATATAACTTCTTCCTACAAAATACTGGAGGGTCCCTTCTGAAGTGTAAGTCGGTACTATTATTCTAAATTTATATTCTCCTTGAATGGTAAAACCAATTCCATATTTTTTTATTAGCTCTTCTCCTATGTTTCTTTTTCTTAGATAATTAAATGCTTGTTTTGCATTTAAATCATAAGGTGAAGCGTCTGTTAATTTAGTAAAACCATATGGTAATTTAATATTTTTATTAAATTTTTTCTCTACCTGAAGAAATTCATCAGGACATACTAATTCAAAATTACGTAGTTGGGTTTTATCTCCCCATTTTCTGATAAGTTTAGGAATATATCCATGGGTGTCGTGGGTCTCGGTACAAGCCCAACATTTATAAACCCCCATTTGATAATTAATTTCTAAATTACCTTTGCGGTCTCCACTTTCTAATCCTTTAATATCATAAGAACAAACGGGGCAATCAAATGAAATCTGACCTTTATGGGGGTAATGTTGGTGAATGTCACCAAATACCTCTTCTAGTATTTCTATAATAAGTTGATAGTCTTCCACACCTAAATATAATTTTATTAAGTGAGAATGTCAATTACCACAACTCATTTTGTAACATATGACCTCTTACACATGTGTAAGCATCTGCCATATCAAAACATTCTTTTTTGGGGGTATCATTTTTAGTATAAGGCCAAACAATATGTGGTTCTAATTTTTTAACTTGTTCCCAGACTGCTACTTTTTTATTAGTGTCTTTAGGAAATCCACCAAATAATACTTTTTTACCTTTGTCATTGTAACCATACAATGAAGAATGTGCATATTTTCTAGAATTGTAGGTAGAAATAAAAGTAGGAACTACATTAAGGATATCGTAAACTGTTTTAACAATCATTGAATTGTATCGTAATAATGTCCCTACCGTATAAAGATTATTAGAAGTTAAAAGAGGTTCTTCAATGATTACACGAATAACACCCAATCCTTTTACTTCTTCTAATTTTTCTTGAAAAGCCGCCGCTTTCTTCAGGTGTTCTTCTATTTTATCTTCTGGGCGCGGACTAACTCTAGGGGAAAAATGGGTTAATTCTAATAATTTTTGACTCTTGAGCCCAAAAAGAGCCCAACCAATAGTCTTGGTTGAGATATCTAATCCCAGTACTTTGGGTTCATTTTTTAATTCCATTAAAATCTAAATTTCAAGTCAAAAGTTTGTGTTTGATTCCTATATTTTTCAATTGGCCTATCGGGTTTAGCTATTGCTAGCATATCTCCATTAGAATCATACAACCCAATTTCAGTAATGTAAACGGGTTTATTAACACTACTTAAATCATATTCTCCATTAGAAGTGACTATAGGATTTAAAGGTGCAGCGGTAGGATTACTACTTAAATAAAATTCATCTGTTATTGCATCACATTGAACGCTTAGTACCCATTGTTTTTCAAAACTATAATAGGTTAAATCTGCAGCACTGGGTGCAAAATAATCTTGGGTGATAGCACTATATATTACAGTAGTTCCTGTACAACCAGTTCCTGCTGGTATACAACCGGACGCGGTAGAGGCAGACCAATCTATGCTTTGAGTAAGGGCAGAACTAGTTAATACAATAAATCCTTTATCTAAATAACATATGCCTATAGGATAATCTACTCCACTTCCACCATCACTAGGAACGGCAACTACTTTATCTTGAGTAAAACTAAAGAATGAAGTCGCGTCAGGATAACCAGCTGGTGGAGAACTAGTGGTATAACCAGCGGACCAACTTCCACCATTTACTGGAGTACCAAAAGTATCTGCAAATAAAAATGATACATTAGTACTCGGTGTTTCAATATCTGGGGTAAGTCCTAAACTTAAGGCTGAGGTATGTCCAAATCTTTCTGCCTCAATACTCGGGTCACTCGAAGCATTATAAGAAGCGTAATATGAACTATAACAATTGACACTAACACCACCCACTAAAGGTAATTTAAGTCGGAAAGTCCTTCCATCTATCAATTCCCCATACGTATTTTTTGGAATTTCTACCACCACTACATTAAGTGCGTTATCAATAGTTGTCAATGCACTATTATTTCCCCATTCGGTATCCCACGCATTTACCTCAAAGGGAGCAGCCGGAAGTCCAAAAGAAGAATATAAGTTAGAAAAAGGTCTTCCGTTATTTGGGTCTCTTTGAGCCACTGTAAATTTCAGATTGGAACCACTTATTTGATTATACCCGTTAAAGTTGGGGTTTAGGGTTCCAAAAGGTATTATTTCAGAATCTACTGTTTTTAATGTTACTGGTTTAAAATCCATTTCTCTATATTTTTATCTTTGTTTTATTATGGGGTAAGTTCACTACCATTTAATTTTAAAAATTGTACACCTGAAAAAAAGAATTTAACATAGGCTCTTGGGTCCATTACCACATTTCCATTAGTAGTATAATTAATTGCTTGAGGAGAAAACACTAATAAATTTACTCCTTTAATACTAGTATCACGTATAGGATTATCTACAGATAAGAATTTAGTGGGTATTAAAGAAGTATTGGCCAATTCTCCTGCGGTGTGTTTATTATTGGGGGCGATTCTAGGTGGAGTTTGCATAGATGTCATATTATCTATATAATTTACTCCAGATTTATACTGAATATTAGGGGTAGAATTACCATAAGGTGTGTCTCCAAAATTAGAAGTAAAATTGATGATAGTTTGTGAGGTATTAGTTGCCATAATTATAAAGGTTTAAAGTCTACAAATGTTTTATACTCATTAACTCCCGTTGTATGCCAATGAGTTGGGTCAGTAGTGTATTCAGTTAATCCATCATACCCACCACCATAAAATCTCGCTTCCAATTGGCTAGTGTCATATGTACGGAACGCAATAGGACTATCTAAAGTAAAATTACTATATAAAGCAGGTAAACTTAATATAAAATTTAAATTTAAGGTGGCGGTCGCGGTTCCTATATTAGCATTATCACTCGCTTGAATAGTAAAGGGAACAGTATAAACTTTATTAACACCAGTTCCACTCACTGTAATAAATGTAGAACAGAGTGGGTCCAGTTCTAATGCCTCAAAAAATTGTATAGTTTGATATATCAAAGTAGTTACCCCCATTTTGGGCTCCAAATTAGTGTTGGGGTGATTCTGTTTTTTAAATTGTTTACCATACCCCACACCCGGTTTAACCTCATATTGTGCAGTTCCAGCCATAAACATTCCAAATGTTTCCCACGCTGATGTAGATTCAGTAGCTGCTTGTCCTTGTAACCCCCCCGATGCAGATGTAAAATGAGTATTAGTATTAGACATATTAATCTGATTAGTCTGTAAAATAAAATAAGCATTAGTGTCTGGATTCTGGGGCAGTATAAATCTTGCACTAGGAATAATACAATCTAAGTTGGTGGTGTCAAATTGTTGATTAAAACTAGAATTTTGAGTTTGGAAAATATTATAATACCCACCTATAGTATTTTCAAAACCATAGTCAGGATAATATGCAACATTAGGTTGAATAACAGAAACAAAACTATAACCATAGTCAATTGCACCGCCTATGTTGATGCCCATAGGTCCTGCTCCCGCCCATGAAGTATTATTTACATCTGTATAAATGCTATTACTCATACAAAAAGGAGAAAGAATTTTATCAGGATTACCTAATCCATACTGAGGACCGTCTTGAGTCATGGGAGTACTATCACTTTGGATATAGACTGAACCTACAAACTTCTTAAATAAGGTTTGATTATTATTTCCAACTAACGTTAATTTAACGTTTGTAGGTGAAATGGTACCTGTTACTCTTTTAAAAATTTTATCAATAAAATTTAAATTTAAATCCTTTCCTTGTTCCTCTAAAGTTTCAAAAAATTCTTTTATGTCTTGACTCCAGGCAACCCCACCTGAATCAAAAATCTGACTAAAATAAGTGGTAAAATTACTACTATTAAAAGTACCAAAAGAATGATAAGGTGCATTATGTAATGCCAAGACTTTGAGCATTGCTAAATAATCATGAAGATATACATTAACAAGGGCTTTATTAGCCCATAGATAACTACCTTCACTCTGATATCCAAACACCATTTCCGCTTGTTGTTGTTGTCTTAATAAACTCTGTCCCCCTTCAACCCATTGGATTTTATCTTTTATTTCATATCCGTCATTAACACCAAAAATACAATTAAGATGAGCACCAGTTACATCTGGTACAAACCCACTCGTTAGTTGTTGGCTATTTTGGTAATCTTCATCCCCATCACCTAATGCGAATTTTACAATTTGGTCTCCTAAACTACCTTGCAGTAGAAGTCTTCTACCTCTTTCTGTTAAATGGAGGTCTAAATACTCGGTTGGTGAACTTGCTATATATCCCATTGTTTCTTTTCTATTATATAATTATCTTAACTTTTATTTCTGTATAGTAAATAATTTTCATTTATGTTATAAAACCTTCATTCCCCAGCCAAACCCTGTATTACCCCAGACTCTAATTCTTTTAGTTTTAGTTAGAAGACTTCCATGTAGTATATATCCCATTGACATACACAATTCTTGAGTAAGAATAGATGCCTTCATATCTTGTGTAAAGATATCTTGGTTTTCTTCTAATGGGTTAAAATAAAATACAGGACCAGCCTTAGTTCCTAATTTAAGAATTTGACTTTTAGTTACCTTTATACACGGCTGAGTTTCTTTTAGTGTGCCTTTATTAAATTTAAACCCAGAAGACCACTTCCAATAAAATAGAGCATTAGATTCAATTAATTTTCCATTATACCTAGAAGTACTTCTTAATTCTATAGTATACTGAACCATCCCCTCATTATCTAAATATTGGTGTAAATGTGGTTCAAATCCTATACTGCAATCCCCCCTATATCTTTTATCTAAAGAATTAACTCTTTTCGGTGCGTCCAGTACTTCTAATCCTTTAGTTAGAGAATGATTACCGGTCATTAATGAGGTTTGAGGAGATGGTATTGTGTAGGTTGCTTGTCGTGCACTTCTTCTTTGCATTTCTCCGGTACTGTTCACGGTGGTTTGTGATGTTTGGAGGTTCGTAGTACTTAATGGGGAAGGACCACATAAAGTTTCTGGTGTAGGTGTTGGTGGGGGACAACACTCGGGACTAGTACTACCATCCGGACAAGGACATCCTACTGGGTCTACTGGGTCTACTAATATAGGGCCTGGATGATTTAGAAAAACTGATGGTAAACACTGACATTCTGTACACCCAGTAGTAACGGTCTCTATTAAGTAACTACTACCACTAAGAAACGCATTCAAATCTTTTTCAAAAGTTCCACCAGAAAAAATAAGAGATGTATTACAGTCTGGAACTGCACATCCCACATCTGGACTAAATCCCCATCCAAAATTTTGAAGTCCTCTAACTGGTGTTCCACTCTGCCCATTCCCACCATTAGTGTGACCATAAAAACCGTACCATGAATTATAACCAGGTCCCAATTGACCTGAATCGTAGGGTTCAGTGGTAGACGCGGGTTCATACCATTGTGTAGTATTAACTGTATATATTACTGGAGTAATCGTACTATAGGGGTTAGAATTAGTGATAGCAGATAAGGTCATCCCCTGAGAAAGACACGTAGGGTTATCAACGAACTCACTCTGACTAATTACCCTACCTTTCATAGCTCCATATAAGTGAAGTGCAAAAATTCCACCCCAGAAGGCAGAACTTTCTGTAGCTAAAACAGGATACACAAAACCTCTAAAATTATTATAAAAAGCATTAGTCTTATGAAATAAATCTTCTCCATAAACATAGGAGATTGTGGGTTGTATTTGTTTATTTGCTTCAATTATTCCAGTACCACACGTAGCGTTGATATTCCATTGATTCCAATCAGATGGAACGCCAGTAGGAGCACAACAGGGTTTATAATCCCAGCATGGGGCGGAACCAGCAGAAGTATCTGCCCTATTATGTCCATGATAACCTAGAAAGTTCTTGTCTAACCACTCACCTGCACTCCCAGTTTGAGTCCCATTTAGTTGTCCAATATAAGGAAAAGGGTCACTCATATAATTTCCCGGATATGAATTTTGCCAATTACTACTATCTGTAAGATTATAAAAGTTTTTAGCTCCCAACATTAAATTTCCAGCATGAGATTGTCGAGGTTGTGCATCAACTTCATCAAAAATATTTACTACTAGAACATTTCGGTCCATACCTCTATATTTTTCGCAGGGTATGCCCCATTCATGCACTTGTATATGGGCGGTTCCTGCACTTATTCCTGGTGCAAGTTCAGTGGTGGGGTTCCACCCAGAAGCAAATACCCGGTACTGTGCTGCAGTAGTAATAGTACTATCAAATGGACTACAGTCTTGACAACCAAATAAACCCGGTCCTGTATAAGTCAAAGGGTCGGGACAACAATTATCCACACATAGATTTTCAGGGGACGCATATTCTGAATACTGGGAAGCAGCACTAGTTACTAATACACTGTCAAATACATCGAAGTACTCTTCTAATGTGTATCCACTCAACCCAGGGTAAATGAGACCACCAAATATAGTAGGATAAGGTGGTTCTAAAGCCGTTGGGTCAAAGTTAACAGATGAATAACCCCCACCAATGCTTGTTGCGGTAAAAGACACAATAGGGTTATTAATAATCATTTTAAAACTACTAACTGCAAATTCACCATTGGGGATTGGTCCTGCATCTGGTTTCCCCCCTAAAGTATTTAAGGTACATCCGGTAGTCCAAAACTCTGCTCTGCTTCCTGTCTGTGAACCCGCACCAGGAGGTAATACAGGAAAACCCGAATAATTCCCAGTATTAACCCCCCAATTGTTCGCTTGAAGAAACAACCCAGTAATTGGTGTGGGATATTTTCGCGTAGTTTCACCATCAAAACTGGTGGTGGGACTTGGGCCCACAGTATTTACACCACCTTGTGCCCAATAAGTAGTACATCTAGCATAATTAGGTAAAGTAGGGTCACCACAAAATGCTGGGGTCCAACTTGTGCCTGCTGTATTTCTTCCTGGTGCCCAATCCCATGCATCCAATTTACCATTCCACGGATAATAACTTGTATTAATCCATGTCTCCCCATATACGGGAATATGAAATATTTTACCAGTATAATTGGGGGTACTAGCAGTTATACTATTAAACCAATCAGTAAGTCCGAGTTTAGCAGCGCGTGCATCTGCTATTCTAGTAGATGTCACATCATAAAAACAATAGATATTGGTACATGCTGCAATTCCTTCGGTAGTAGCCGTAATCATATTACAACTAATGATTTTTTGTCCCCTATCTCCTCTTACATCAGGCATATCAAACCAACACTGGTTGGTTACAGGACCAGTTGCACATGGGTTAACACCCCCAGTTATACCTTGGGAATTACCAGCGCCGGGAATACCTGTGGTCCCCCATGGAAGGCCACTACCGTCCGGTTGGGGGGATATCCCTTCTACCCAAATATCACTACTTCGTCTATAGTCATAATCTCTATCATCAGTGGAAAATTGATTAATGAGGTCATATAAACCTTGACCGTTTTGTTTGAGCATTAATTCTTTCCCTCTATCGGTTAAAAAAAGTTCTAAGGTATTTACTTTATCTAGTTCTAGAAACCCCATATGGTTGATTAATTAAAAATCAATTTTTATCTGATAATTCTGGATTCCTACACGTTTAGTGGGATTTTTAAGTTTTGCAATTGCCATTAAATCTTTATCATTATCAAAAAGTCCTATCTCAGTTATTCTTACAATATTACCTGAAGTCCAAGTAGGGTTAGTTGATGTGGTAAATTGATTCGCAGCAATTCCTATACCGTATCTCATCTCATAAATGGTAGCCATAATATCAGTATCCAGACTTCCATAAAAGAAATATTCATCCCCAAATTGTAGGTTAGTAGGTTCTTGATTATTATTCAATGGAATGTTTATATAATCATGTAAATTATAAGTTGTTGCACTAATAATACTATCAGCCGTTAAATAAAAGGAACAACTATTGGAAGAAATAAGTGCTCCCGCCTGAAGGGGGGTGGTTGCAGTATAGCTTGGAACTTGGGAACTAATGTCTAATATTTGCCATTGTGCGGGGTCAGGAGCTACACCATTAGGTGTCTTCTGAAATAAAACATTAAACGTATCCACTTGAACTCCAGAACCAGAATATGCTCCACATAAGGTATTATTATAAGGTCGTATATATGGAAACTCATCTCCAAAATTCATCACCACATCTTTATTGGACCCCGAAGTATCCCCTATTATTTTAGTGTAATAATTACAATGTAACCCTGTTGTATGACCAGAATGATTTTCTAATAAATAACTTACCCATACTTGTTCACTATTAGGGAATCCATTAAAAAATCCTGCGTTACTATCGGTAGTAGCACATGCTTGTCCTGCTTCAATCAAACCTAAACGAGGCATCGGAAGTGTCCAATTTCTATTAGATTTATAAGTCATAGCTGCCACTAATTCTTGGTCATCAATTACTATTATTTGTAAATCAGGAAAAACCTTACCCACTCTATTTGGTACTGCAGTCGCACCACTTATGGTTGCAACATTATCGTCCCATAAATGATAATAACGGATACCCGGTTCATTCATATCAGGATTAGGAAGAGAAGCAATAAATTTAACACCATCTACATTCTCAAAACCCGGAGGATTAACATAAAAAGTTTGTCCAATAGTACATTCATCTCCTCTTCCTGTTCCTGTACCACTTCCTAATGCACCACCTTTCTTTTTATGCCACATCAATGTAGGCATATGAATCTTAAAATTACGAGATTCTCCTATGCCATTAATGGTGCCTTGACCCGTAGGTTCTAATGCAAATTTTTCTCCATAAAAATTAGAAATTGTTTCGTTACTATAATGTAATATAGCAATACATCTTTGGTCATCTGGTAAAATAGTTCGGATTTTACCAAACGAATCTCTAATATAAGTTCCAGAAGTAGGGATGGGATTATTTTGATAACCAGGTACATTCTCGGAACTATAAAAATCAGTAACGTTGGTACTGTCATATTGTCCTACATTACTGTTATAACCTAACCATTCTTTAGTTCCACAATATCCACTGGAACCATAGGTGTTTACATCACCATATGTATTATTATTAACCCCCGCAACGGTACCCCAATTAAGGCTGCTATCATATACTTGGGTCCAGTTAATATTCATATTCCACACCTTAACATCTTTAACTGAAACATCACAATTATTATCAAAAGATAGTGAACCTGGAGACCAATAAGGGATTGGTGTGTCTTCTCCATAAAAATTTAGTATACCACCTGGAGGATAAATCAATACGCGTGAACATCCTGTTGCAGATGGAAACATGGTATAATTAGGTAATTCTCGGTCTACTGGTACTTTAATTTGACTTTCGGTATTAGCACTAGTAACAATACTACCACCAGTCATATTGGTAGCGGCGGACACTACTTGATAAAATAAGTAAGGTACGGGATTGTTAGAAGGAATATTTAAATAACTAGTATTACAATTGGAGGTTGTGGTTTGGAAAGGATTTATATACTGTACCATAATAAGGTCCCCTATTACTGGAGTATAAGCAATAGTATTACAGGCCGCACTAAATAATACCATTTCTGTTCCACCCGTCATTTCATTAAGGGGATAACACCAGTTAGCAGAATAAACATATTGAGCATTAGTAATAGCAGAAAATGGGGTGGTGGTGTTTCCACTAAAAAATCCTCGTTGACGAGCAGTATTATATACAGTATTTTCAGTAGCACCAGGAGTGAGGACCCCATAAGTTTGTCCACTGTTAGTGTCTGTTATTGGGATTGGATACTTTACATCCATTTTATTCAACTCATTCGAAAAGTTGGAAATATTTTGTGCATTCCATTTTGGTTCCGTAATGAAAACTCCGTTGGACTGTGTTAAAATGTCAGTATAACAATTATAACACATTTCACTATCTCCAAATTGAAATAAATTGAGAGTTAGCTTACCTTGGGACAACTTTTTTCTTCCCGCGTCAGTTAATCGTACATTTATTAAGCCACTGCTGCCTGTTTTTAATATATAACTCATCTTCTAATTTATTTATAAATATTATAAGTCTTATTTTTACTTGTTGTAAACATCATATGTTTTTATTCATTTTCATTTTTAATACCCTATAGTTGGGAGGGTTGGGTGGTACCACTATCATCTCCACCAGATACACTATAGTAAACTGCTGGAGTTATATTAAACATGTAAGTATCAGAAGTAAAAGAATTAGTTAATGGTAACCCCGTTATACTCATATATTTAGAGGTGGAAATTATATGATAACTATAGGTGCCGGGTCCCGGCACTTTTAATTTATATTCTATACGGCTAACATTCTCGTTTATACATTTTTCTTTTCTTAAGGTGTTGGTATAGGTGTATACTACCTTTCCTCGAGTGTTTAAAACATTACATGTTAAATCAATATCATAATTAGGTGAACATCTAATACCTACCTCTAACACTGGTTCTTTATGACGTGCTAACCCCAACACATCTACTTGTGTAATATAGAAAAAGGACAAGATATCCCCTTCTACAAGACCACCTGGATAAGTAACACTTAAAAGTTGGACTTTATTATTAGAAATTAATTTATAATCCTCCCCATCCGTAAGGACTATTCCATTTAATACCATCCCTACAATCCCCAGAACTGGTTCATCAAGAGTGTAAAAATAAAAGAATCCATTCTGAGTTAAAGTAGTTGCTGAAGTAGTCGCGGAAATAGAAGGTATAACAGGAGGTACGACATAGGAATTAAAATGATACGAGTCTCTATTACTATCAGGCATATAAATTACTTGGATTTCATCCTCAGCCGCCAGTGTGTCTGGAAAAAAAGTAACAATAGGATTAGTAAATGTATAATCACCATAACTAGGAACTCCGACTTGTCCTTGTGTTTGGGTAACACCATTAAGTGTAACTTGTAGAGCAGTTCCTATACAATTATAGTCTAAGGTAAACGCAAAAGGTTTGCCTTCAACTAAATAAGGTCGTTCGGTACTTCCTGTGGTGGGGGTATCACCTGACCACACGGGATAGGGTACTACCGTCACTTGTTTATTTATTAACTCGTTGCTACACCTAGGAGCCCCATAATCTAAAGTATTGGTGAGTAAATTAGGTTTACTGATACTGGGGTATTGTGCAAAATAAAAATCTTTGTCAATGTTGAAGTTGCCATATGGACTATCATCATCGGCATTCACATCTAAGGTAGATAACCACGTACTAGAGGTATTGGGGTCACATGCGTCCTCAACTAAAGCCGCAATAGTGCCTGGTTCTACCACTACTTGGTCCAGCACACTGGCAGTTAAAAAGATAGGTTTAATCCCATATTCACAAATATTTGGGTCCAAGAAATTAAAGGGTAAACAATCAGTTTGTGCAACACCTTCACCTATCACTTCATTATCTTCCTTTTTTATATATTGTATAGTGGTAGATAGTTTATCAAAAAATCTCATCTGAAGTGCTTTTTTACTGAATTTTTGGTCTTCGGGTTTATACCCATAAAGAGCATATCCCGCTAACATCACATTATGTTGGATTCTGTCTGTATGTGTTTGCCATTCAAATCCTAGTTCTAAACATTTCTCCCTATAATCTTTAGGGTCTATAATTACAATATCTGTCGAGGGCACTGTTACCTTAGTACCTCCTTTAGTTATTACAACTTTAGGTTCTTCAATAGTTTCCATAGTAATCTGGGGGATGGGTTGTGCAACGGGGACCGTACTATTCCCTACAACTCCACCACCACCAATAGACTTCCAATAATTCTGATTAGTAGTATTGGACATATCCATACTACGTAATTGATAGCTACAAAAGGGAAATAGTTGAGTAGCACTTGCACCATAACCACCCACAGTACTTAAATTATTAGATTGGTGACCACTAAAAGAGATATGAAAAAATCTACTGTCTGCTTGTGAGCTTTGATAGTACCCTATTTGTTGTCCACCTAAAAATCTTATTAAATCTAAATCATCCACATAACTAGGAGCGGAAGCCGTTTCACCTGACCATGTAGTTTTATCTAATAAATTCAAATTCATTTCATAAAGGGGATTATAAGGAATAACACCCCCACTCGGAGCCGTAATTAAATCCGTCATCCTAATTCTAAATCTTTCACCGAATAATCCCTTTCTTTCAATTTTTACTCTGGTTGTTCCTTGAGTATTAAAATTGGCGATACTAAATGGAGAGTTAGCGACCGGTCTAGTGGTTATGGTTGAGGAATACCCACTATAAGCGGTAGTACATGGATTACTAGGATTTCCACAATGACGAATTCCATTACTTCCAACAAATCCATTAGTACGGTCAGCATAATTAAATTGGATTCCTACCGCAGAAGCGGAAGATGTATTTTTAAACCATAAAATGAGATTATGTGTGTGGTTTACCTCACCATATAATCCTAACTCATCTCTTGAAGATGCTAATACAATACCAATCAAATCATTATCAATTGCACTGGAACCTAAGGTCACTTCATGGCTATAATTACCGTAATAACAGGTACTACTATTACCGATAGGAATTCCCACATTTCCGTCTAATAAAAACACAGAGTTACCTGCCGTAACACTATCCCATCGGATGACGGTATTAGTATCAGCAGTAACGGTATAATCAAATATTAATGTGCCCAGTGGGGTGGTAGTGTTATAATAACTGGTACCAGTTAAAAGTTGGGAGGCCACAGGATTTCCATTAACCCCATAGTATTCTGTGGGGTTATATGTAACCCACGAATTAGTGAACGGAGTGGCTCTATAATTTACCACAAACTTTTTAATAAAAGAATTATAATAAAATTTTCCTATATCAGCTAAGGTACTCAATCCCACAGGCCCTATATTTGCACCTTCAGTCATTGTTAACGCGGAGGTGCCTAAAAACCAATCCTCATTTTTGTCAGTACGTCTAGTTGCGGTACTTCCAGTGTAAAACCAAGCATCGGGATTATTAGTTTCGATAGTACCACCACTAATAAGTCCTGTATCGTAGTATATGGTAAACCCAAATCCACTATATGAATTGGGTCCTGCTCCTACTCGAAAAGGAATAACCGAATCAGTAAATTTGATGGTTTTATTCCATTCCTCTACAATATGTTGTGGGGTAAGTCCCGTAAAGATAGTAGGACTCCCAGTTCCTCCAAACACATCACTATCTAAAAAATAGCCGTCACTACACTTGGCTTCATTGATTAGGTACTGAATATCTACTTCTATTCCGTCATACGCGGATAATGCATAAGACCCACAGGATAAATTAGTAAAAGTGTGTATTTCATTTCCCGTACTACCAATATAATCTTTATAGGGTACCCCATCCTTATATAGGATATAGGTAAATGTAGGTTGGGTGTGGGTAAATTGATGGACTTTAATTTTACAAAACTGATTAATATTTGTGGTGCATCCACTGTCTATAGTAGTTGCAGATAAGGTGGGTGCTGGTTGAGTATCGAGAAAGATAACACTAGTATGTGCACTAAACTGTGTATCAGTAACAGTACCAGAATAAACTCCCCCACATAAATTATAATTGTCTAAAGTAGTAGCGGTATACCCACTAGGTCCTCGCCATAAAATCTCGTAAGGAGCACTTCCACCATCTAAAGTTACATTATCAATAAATCCCGTACAATCATTAGACAAAATGTTTTGTATAATATTTTGTTTCCTATACGACCTGATGTAAGGTTCTCCTGTCGTTATTATTTGGGAAATTGTCGCCATTTATTTTATTTAAGTTTGGGTTGCGTCCACCTGATTGTTCCTATTACAGGGTCTCTAACTACACCTTTAAGTTTATTTTTATCCGTAATTAAATCGGCGTCTGAGGCTATATCTATACTACCCAATTCTTTTACCCATTGTTTAGGTGTTTTCTCACTACAAGGATAATAATCGTTATGTCTAAACGCACAGCACCATTGTTTACAATTAGCCACACTATCTCCATCAATTGGGAGATATGTATCTGGTGCACACTTACAATAAGTAACTCTACTACTTCCTTTCACTGTAGTCGGTGTAGTAGTGGAGTATGAGGCGGGTGTCATATTAACAATCTTTTTACCAATTATAAGTTGGTTCTGGGTAAAATCTATAGTTCTGTCTTCTAATAATGATGAGGAAGTCACACTGATATGTTCACTCATATTATTAAACTCCGTCTCGGGTGCTGGTGTGGGGACCACATAATTTAAAGGAGTTTTAACTTTTGGTAGAAGGGCACCAACCCAATTAAATGTCTCCCGGGTCCCTTTAATTCTAATAGCCGCTGTATAAACAAGGGTATATCTCGGGTTGTATATATTATCGGCCGTACCACTTCTTTTGATGGACCCTCTTCTCAAAAAGTTCCACGCATCATCCCCTTGACTCAGACTTGTATTGGGGGATGCAAGGTCTTCAAGCTCAAGAGTTTCTGTACTCTTTAAGGGTATGTCATACCCTATAACATCCCCTGTAGGATTAAAACTCGTCTCGACTACATCCGACGAAACCAAGTCCTTAATGGTGATTGGGACGGGGGTATTCCAAATTGCTCTATTCCCGTCAATTATATCTACCATTTTTAATGCATTCACCTTAAATCCATCAATTTTATTATCTATAATTGCCTGAACCCATAAATTAGATTGTTTTGTAGTGGGAATAAGAAATAAAGGTCCAGTGTAATCTTTAGTGGGTATATCTACAAATGTAAGACTACCAAAGGTGGAAGCATTAATTATGGGGGGCGAGTAAGGGTTATTTATTTCATCTCGACTCGTTACCATATTTAAAGTGCCTGTATTACTATTAAAATCACCCTCCACAGGTTGCCCATCTACATATGCAATAGTGGGGGGTAATGGGGGAACATCAGGATTCCAGTATAAAAATAGTTCGTTCTTTTCTTTATTTTCTGTTATGGTTTGGTTGGTACATGAGGTACCTCTAAAGTAAGGATAATTATTCTGATTATCACTTCCGATTATAACTGATAAAGTAGTAGCGGTGGTTCCTGTTCCTTGAAATTTAGTGGTACTTACCCAATTCGCGTGACCCACTAATTCAATTACATCTCCTTTATTTAATTTAACACAACCCGTATCTAAATAAGGAGTAAATTGTTTATGGAAAACTACGGTGGTAGCCGAAGTTCCCGAACAACTATAGGTACTTGTCTTTTCATCCGTTGGATTAACCTCAAAACTCATATAAGCATCTGCCTTCCCATCATCCACTGTTCTTTTAATGGTGTATTCTGCCAATGTACTTGCAGAAGTAGTTCCAGAAAGAATCCTTTTGATGGTGAACTTCATATCTAATTCTAATCCCGTGTTAGGACTAAATCCAAAAGCAGGTACATACCTTTTCTTTCTATTTAATTTCTCATTTGCCACATTTCCTTCTATCTCGGTACTTAAATTATTGCCCCCTAATCGGAGAATACTGGTATTAAATAAATCAAAATAATCCTTATTGGTAGAGGGATATTCATTATCTGTAAAGTCCCAATAATTCGCTTGTAAGTAACTACACCACCCTTCATCCTTATATGTAATATCCACATTTGTTTTATATTGGAAGTTATAAATTCCTCCTTCACTTACCACATAACGAGAATACTCCCCAGGATTTCGTAATATCTCGAAAGGCCCACACTTCTGAATCAATGCATCGAGAGGTATGGTGGGCATATAGTTTATTTTACTCCCAATAAAATTAAACGGTGCTTTTATTCTATCTGATAAAGGAATGTAATTCTTCCAGAGAACACTTGGAGAATTAAAAGTAAGATTAAATACCGCGTCTGGGGAATTAGCTTGCCCCTCTAGATTTGTGTATCCACTTAAATTTGTATATCCAGAATAAGTAGTAGTTACAGCGGAGACGGTTGCTCCACTTTGTGTGGCCAAAAATTTAGACCAACTTCCTTCGTTGGTAACTATGAAATCTGTTGTAGTATTCGCAATAGGTGCTACCCCAGTAATATATTGGGAATTAGTGGTATCTATGGTTCTTACTGGAGTTACCACGAAATAATCAAAGATTCCATTTGTATATATGGCCTCTTTGGGGTAAAATTGGTCTACATCTCCTATACTTCGTGTTATCCATGTATCTAAAGTTCCATAGGTAGCATAAGCAGTCTTAATACCATTAACATCTTTAGAGTTATACGTTTGAAAGGGTTCTGCCCCTTGACCTACAAAATGATAAGGTAAGGATTGTGTGAAAGTTCGTTGATTGGATTTACTTACAAAACTAATTTTCACTTCTTCATTAGTGTTATTCTGTAGAATATCATCCATCCATGAAAGTGCTACTAATTTTCTTCCAGTCATAGGAGAAATAAAGGTTTCAGAAGTACGTATTTTACCCACCGTAGCCTTCCCTAAGATATCCGTGGTAGGTGTGGTCATTGTAGGAATGGCTTTATTCCAATTAAAAGGAACACCCACAACAGTTCTAGTATTTTCTACTAGATATAATTGGGTAGTATCAATAGTATAATCGTCAGCTTTTAAATCAGGATTAACTGTATATAATACATCTTTAAGATTGAATAATTCTACAACATTTCCAGCCCCTACTGTTTCTGTGATGTTTACTTCTTTTGGTACTATAGGTGCGGTTTGAGCTACTCGTGAAGCTCCCCTATTGGTGGGGCACGGATTGGTAACATCCGCCTCACGTTCTACTACATTAAATTGTAGAAAACTACATTCTACTCCTTGACACGCTACCTCTATTTCCATATTGTACGTATATCCTTCAAAAGGATGTCCTCCCACATTGTTAGGGATAGTATTAGGAAGAATACGACCTAGTTCCTGAGCAGTTAATGCACCATAATTACCTATATCACCCCATTGTTGTGTATACCAATATCTGTCTGGTACCACACCTAGGTCGGTATTATTGCTCATAGTTCCATTATCAGTAAGATAAGTACTATCATTAACTTTTTGGAGGAAAAATGCGGTAGTCTCCGTTATACCAACCATTCCACCCAATTGTAAAACTAAAGTTTGAGAGGTTGGGAATTCTGTACTAGTATCATAAGGTGAAACAGATTCAACAGATAAGTTAATACCACACGTCTGAAGACATGGAAAATACATATAAAATCTCGGTCCACGGTTAGGAACAATAGCCCTATAAAATTCTATTTGAGTATTGTCATTAATTGCTACATCATATACTGCAACATCTGTGGTGGTATATAATCCACTCGCAGGGTGACCATAAGATGCATGAGCATTATCGTAGTCGTAATGATACTGATGAAAATGAATTTTAAATATATCGGCTAGACAACACGGATTCATAATAGCTTTTCTCCATATCGGGCTGGTATTGGTACTGGCGGGTAGGGTCCATAAAATGGTGGGTTGTGACTCTTCTTCATCGAGATAGAATTCTAATACTGCTGGTGGAACCTCAGCTGCGGTAATACTGTAAAAGTCTAAATCAATATTCTGTGATGTAGTCCCTCCCTCACCGATAGTTGTCGGTTCACACCCACATTTCGCCGGCTCTGGGAAAACTGGTGTATCTGGATTACAAGGGTCCGTAGGGTCATTAGTAGGGAGGGAAATAATATCTTTCCCAACTTTTTCTCTAGTGCCTGACGCTGCAAGTGACTCACAAGGTATCCAACACTCATCAACAAATCCCTCACAAAGTGGGCTATCACCTCCAGGAAATGTTCGGGGGGGAGAACAATTAATGGGGTCATCTTTTAAGATATAAGCTATATCCCCTATGCCATCCCCATCAAAATCACAACATACTACATCACCCACATTATAAAGTGTACCACTATTCTCGGGCGTCCATATAGTAAGACAGACACAAGGGTCTACTAATTCTTCACATGGGCGATATTTAGATTCAAAACAATCTTGTGCTCCCACATTAAAAATTCCCTCTTTAAAAATAACGGGGTTAGTAGTGATGGTCTCACCAGTAATAGGTGGATTGGTGGGTATAACAATTTCCTGATAGTCGTCACAATTATCTCCTTCGGTAAAGTTATTACCACCTAGGAATGGAATTCCTGTTGGTGCGGCATCATACACTACCCACTGCTCGTGCCACGTATCATAACACGTAGGACAAAAAGGGTATGTTGGGGAAATATGTCCAATATATTGGTATACCACTCCATTAAAGGAAATTAAGTCTCCATATTCTACCAGTATTCCTTTATCCCAAGGACGTATGGGTAAATTTTCTTCAGTAGAACAAACAGGTAAACAGATATTACAATCAATAATGGTAACAGTACTGTCACCTAATAAAAAATTATATAAATCTTGTTGGAATCTGTCTTCAGTGAAAAAAGTAGAAGGGTCGGTACAAAGGTTACGCTGCCGGGCCCCAAATGACGAGTCACATCCAAAGGGGTCACCCGTTCGACACGGATTAGGGGACTCATTATCAGGACAGTTGGGACTAAAACAATCAGGATTACTACAATCACCACATTGGGTGGGGCAATTCACCCCTAAATCAAATTGGGCTCCCCATCCAAAATTATTAAGGCCCGCACCCACATACCCCGTTAGTGTATTGGTTGCAGTTAAAACACTATAGGGATTGGTGAGGGTTATTGCACTAAAGCATCCTCCCGCCGCAATAACTGTAGGATTTTCTATTACCTGAGAAGGGTCTACCGTTCCAGAAAACATTGCTCCATACACATGTAATGGAAACATCATATTTTCATTGTGGTCTAAAAATATAATAGGATACATAAACCCCTTAAATGAAGTATAAGAAGCATGTGCAGTGGTAAACGCACCAAAATCCGATGTGTAGGCGGGGGTGGGTTGGACGTAGGGGGGTGCACTTGTAGTAATTCTTGGAGAATCCCAATCACTGGAGGGACTATAAGGAATTCCAGCAATGGCTTCCCATCCTGGAGGTGTACCTATCTTCGTATTCAACCTACACGGTTGGCCTAGGTCGGCGGTAAACCCCCGTGCACCGTGATAGTAGTCCCCCACACTCTGTAGTCCCCCGGCTTCATCAATAAAAGTAAGAACTAAGACATCAGTAGATAAATTAGGTGGAAAAGTATAGAACGCTCCATCTTTTGCACCTGCGGTATTACAGGGTGTGGGAGAGTAGGAAGTACCGGGGGGTAAAACCGCAAAAGTTCCACCATTTCCACCACCAACAGTAGTATTTTGCCAACCACAACAAGTGGGCGTTTCAAATGTACCACCCATACTAGGTATCGTTGCCCAGCGCAACCATCTTTCATCGGAAAGTGGAATATGATATAGATTACCCGTATAAGAGGTATTGCTCCCTACCCATGTATCCAAACTTTGTTTAGCGGTTTGCGAAGTCTGAAACGGAGTAGAAGAAGTATCGTAAAAAGCATAAATGTCGGTATCGTTGGGGATAGGTGTCACCTGTACCGATTGCATATGTAAGCAAATTTCGGATTTAAAATAATGTGGGTCTATACCATTATTTGCGTTCCATACATCTTGACCGGCAGGATAAGTAACACATGTAGTGGCAGCAGTTAGTGTGGTAGTTCCGGTAGTTCCACTCACTTGAGGGCCTAAACAAATACCCTGTACAGAACCACTCCTGTCCACACTAGTGGCACTAAATGTATACCCTGAAGGACAATCACATATGGGCTCACCAGTACCACATGGTCCTTGGACAATTACACAGTTTGGATTAGTTAAACCGGGAATATTAGGAGTAGTTATATTATTAATAAGATAGTAGTTAAGAAGATGGTTCGGGTCTGTAATATCTTGGGTAATGCCACTCAATATTGTTACCATATCATCTAACCACATCTGGGTACCCGGTATATCATATAAGGTAGTACTACTATAGTAGATATTTCCCGTATACTCTTGACCCCCTAACGTTATTTGATTCTGCCATGTGGCTCCCGTAAAAAGCAACCCTTCACATGAATTCGCGGCCTCCACCAGAATATCATTCATTATTGGTGCACAACATGTTATAAATGACCCAAAACATTCCGTATCATCACATAAAGGTTCATGTTTATACGCAAACTTATCTTGGTGGAAAATAGAATTTTCGTATTTAACCCCTCCCGTCCAAATAGTGGTAGCTGGAATAAACTGTTCTATTAATCGCATCCAATACTCCCCCAATTTTTCCACATATTTAATCATCTTTTCATATGTGTAGTTATTGCTAGCAGTTCCGCAAGTAAGGTCACTCTTTAAATAATTGAGGTAAATCATTAATAATGTAGGGTACCCACCGGCATGCCCATCATCAATTGTTAATCTATTTTTAACATTCACCAACACTCTCCAAAATTTATTAGCAAATTCAAAAAATGAGACTTTTGATGCATCAATTAAAACTTTAGTCCAATCAGGACCACCATAACCCGGATAAGGTGCACTTAAAGCATGTGGACCAAATGGACATCCATATTTCCGTGAATAATTCCACACATCCCACTCTAATCCTTGACCAACATTTAAAAATAATTCAACATTTTTAACATTAATAACTAATTTATCTTTAGCCGTTTCATACTGAGTTCCTCTTAATGGTAAACCATAATACCTAGAATCTGGACTGTCTTGTGTTACCCACGATTTTTTGTTATCGTGAGTTCTAACAATAGAAAATCCTAGTTTACTATCTGGAAATTTTCTATATAAATCCAAATAAGGTTCACCATAGGTGAACTGGTTTAATTTAGTCTTAGTAATGGGGTCATTTCCCGTAAATACTGACTTATCGTAATTTATTATTCTTTTACCTCTATGTTCTATAGTCTCTTCAAACCAACCTGCTCCTGCTTGAAAATAAGCGTCTGGCCCATATTTGGGTGTAACAGGATACCCTTTTTTATCTACAGGATAAAGGTCTCGTTGTGCGGTAGTAGTTTTTGTAAGGGTTTTATATCCAAAACTAAAACCTGTTATGCTCATTGGTGGGAAGGTGTTAGTGATAGCGGAGAAATAGAGATTTTTAACTGGTACTTCTTCCGTATATGTACCACCAGAAATCTTTAACATCTGGTTGTTAAATTTAGTCATATTAATACGTTGTCCTGCTAGGTAGATATTTTCATTAAACTCAATTAAAGCTTGGGGAGCCCCAATAAATCTGAGCATAAATTCTATACCTCGTCTCGTTCCCTTAGATTTAAAAAGATAGGCAGTATTCATTAATAACCGTCTATATAGTTCAGTATCTAATTCAGCTGGTGTCTGAGTCTCCCCTTCTCCTGCATATTGTTTCTCAGGATTTCTTTTAAATATAGATTCTAAAAATCCCTCATCTTTTATAGCTGAGGGTGTTGACCATCCTAGAGTTCTAGCGAAATTTTTAATAAGCTCGTTGGGGATATTATTTTTACTGTCATAGGTGACATTAGTCATATAGGCTAATCCGTCAATATACTTTTTAACCTCATCAAAACTTCTTCCATAAATTTTTAATATCTTATCTACTTTTTCATCATAGGTATCAAATTCCTTAAATGCAGCAGTTGTTAAAAATCTGGAAATTAAATTAGTTTTGTATCTATCAAATGAATCTCCTACTTCATATAGTTTATCTAAATAAGTCTCAAATAAATCTCCTGTTATCCGAATATTCCATTTATCTCCCGTAGGCCACGTTATGCTAGTGGTAGATTTAATTAATTTACCACTTTCAGTTTCTCTAGGTTGGTCAAAAGTTGCAGTATAAATTGGGGTGGTGGCTCTCTCTACTAAAAATTTCTCTACTTCTTGAAGTCCATCAAAAGCTTTTTCTGTTTCTACTGTATTAGGTTTAATATAAAAAGAGGATATAGTGGTTGGAGAATTACCAGAAAAAGGTTTTCCTTTTACAGCAATCTGTAATAAGCCCGTATCTGTATTTCCTGTAGTAGGGACCAAAAAAGTAAGGGGATATTCTTTATTATTTATATATAAAGAATATTGTATAAAAGAATTACCAAGATTTCTTATCGGAATACTATCGGATGCTCCAACCAACAAATCACCTGTAGTGAATTCTAAACTAAATGGATTATAAACAGTATAAAGGTTTAAATCTATAAAAGTTTCATTATCGTCGGGCTCATACGCAATATTAATAGCGGTAGTTCCTGTTTTATAATCCGACCATGTCCGCATCGAATTGAAAAGCATTGCAGCTGGAAATTTTTTAATAACGTTATGTACCGCAACTTTTAATCTCTCCCTAAGTGAGCCATATAACGTAAAATTAGTAACCTTAGAACGGTCAAAATTAATAAAAATTTCAAGTCTATTACTGGCAAAAAGTTTAGATTCTGCAATATTTTCAATATGAAGAGTTTCTAATGTTATAGGCTCAGAAAAGTTACCTAAAGAAAAGTCTCTGGAATCTTTTGGGGCAACATTAGAATACATATCAAAATTCCCTAGGGTAAATTGAGAGGTGCCGTCAGTAAATTGGTTCCCCACTAACTTGTCCCCAAATCTATCTGCTCCATTTCCGGGAATCGGTGTACTATTATTGTAAATGCCGTTTGCCATTATTGTTGTGCAATATTATTAAACGCTTTAGTAAAATCTATATTATTCCCCCTGTCTTGTTTAACCTCATAAAGTGGGGCTCCAAACTGGTCTCTGGTTTCATATAAATTATATTGTTTATAAATGTTATTTGCACTATCATAAATGGTATAAATTCCATCACTTAAAGATTTGGTTTGATTACCATATAATGCAATACCCAAACTTTCTATATCATAATCTACCATTTCAATATCTATACTTATAGGATTAAAATGAGTATTAGTAATTATTACATTCTGCGTAGGTTGTCCAATATAGGGTAACGCGGTAGGATTGTTAGAGGGGGCCGAAGTGGGGGTTAAAGTACAAAAGAGTAGATTACTCCCCCCATTTAAATAACGATATCTAATAGCTTTTTGATTGCTATTAGTTAAATTTTGTGTAATGGGTTCACAGAAAAAAGAAGATGTTACAATCCTATAAAAATTAGGTATTTTACTACCATCAGAATTTAAATATTCAATTCTATACCCCACTAAACCGTTGTTAACAAATTTATTTCTAGAACTTACGGTTACATTATTAATATCAAATACTAAACCTTTAACATTAGGTAATGAAGATAAAACCCCACAATCTGTTATTGTTGTTCTAATTTCTAGAGGTCTAATAATTAAAGTATAAAATCCCTTACTATTAAACTCATTATATGGTAAGCGTAAATTATATACACCACCCAGTAACTCAATTGCGTTATTCCCACTTGTATTAGCATTGTGATAATAAGGGGTTAATACACTTTTTGCGTCTAAGGTTGTTATTGTTGCATTTTCTACTGTTTCTCTAGATGTGGTGTAGAGTAATAATATTTCTACATCTTCTGGAGATACATCTGATAATCTTTTTATTCCGTAAGTTCCTAAAGCCATTTTAATTTATATTTGTCTTTTTATGTTATAAAATCCATAACCGTAAATTTCTAATCCCCCAATTGTATTAATTTCACCTAATCTTTGGTTTGGCTCAAAAACTGTTTGTGTACCTCTTTCAATAAATACTTCGGATTGAATTTTTGGGGGTTCACATACATTCATTAACACCTCTTCTTTAGTTAGTGGGTCCATACACAATAAAATTTCCGAACCATCTAAAAAATTAGTTCCTTCTGCTGGGTCATCTATTGAGTAGATGCAGGAACCGTCATCAACCATGGGTGGATTGAGGGAGTTATAATTAATAGCGTTAGGGTCGGTACATCCTTCCGTAGCGTATAAACAGGCACCAGCCAAAGGAACCGTCGCAGTGGGGTCAAAATTTAATGCGGAAGGGTCCATACATCCCGGTCCTCCTTCAAAGGGGTAGTCACAACAAATTGGATTAGATACTGTATTATCTAAAACATATTGAGCTGTAATTGGGACAGGGGGTGGGTCGGGAAGAGCATTAATTGCAGTGGCAAGTGCTCCCGCAGAGGTTTCATTAGGGAAACCCGGAACACAATATTGTGTTCCATTAATGACATTATCCGCTAAAGGGTCCGTACACGCTAATGCATATATACAAGCAGCGGGGTTATTTATACCTATAGTACCATCATAATTTAAAGCTGCACATCCATTAGGACACTGGGTAGAGCCTGGAGGGTATAGTGATGTAAAAGTTAAACCATTATCATTACACCCAGAAGCTAAATTAAGATTACAGGTACCGTCATCTATTAATTGAACTACACCATTATTTACACTTTGGTTAGTGCTAGTGACATTATTAAGTGGTGCCCCACCCGGAGGACTTGCAGTAGTTAGACAACCCGGTGATGTAGGAAAGGCAGCACAATTATCTCCAGTGGTTGGGTCCATACACCACATTTGATTTTGTGGAACCCCCGGAGTAGACCCGATTATAGAACAAAAATAATTATCACTACTCTCGTCCGTACACCCAAACATTTGGGTAGTACAACATCTTTCGTTCCCAAAAGGAGCAGTAGGGTAGGTTCCAAAACCAGGTGCTGCTTCTTCACAGTCCTTAGTATTAGTGTTAGAACCGTTATCGTAAATGGGATTCATGCACCCAGTATTTGTACACTGACACTTGGGGGCTGAAGAAACAGTAAGTCTAGTGCCTTCCTTAGTATAAACCTGTCCTTGTCCATATATATGACTAGTAGGCCGTGCCGCCCACATATCAGTCCATGCAGCGGAGAGTAATGTACCACCACCCCCACATGCATCCCAAATATCTTGGGTACACCCAACTACCGTCCCTATGTTACCACTCGCATACTCACCATTATTGTCGAGACATGGTGCACAGTCCAATGTAAAACTATCATAACAAGTTCCTGGGTCACCCAAAGGTGTTAAACAATCTCCGTTTTGGTCCTCTTTATTATTGTAAGGAATTCCCGCACAATTAAGTTGTGCTGCATTATCATAGTTTCCAAAATTAGGGTCCGTACATCCAAATGACACATAATTACAGCAAGAATCAAAATCCGTACTGTACCTATTGACACCATTGATTTTAAATTGACTTCGTCTTCTCCATAAATGAGAACTGGCTTGGGTGGGAGGACCACCAGGCTGTCCCAACTGTCCGTGTGCATTATTATAATGCCACATGGTGTTCCGATATCCCCTCCAGCTCCCACTCTTAAATGAATAGGATTGGCCATCTATAGCATCCGACGATGCAGTCTGGTAGTTCCCCGTACTACTATTATTCCCTACGCCTGCAAAAATTAATTTCATACCTTGTATGGATGTGTTGTCGTAATTATTAGGGTCATTAGGTTCACAATCAAAACAATTCTTTTTATCAAAACCACCATATATCAACGTATTCACCCTGTTGGTGGCATTCGTTCCCGCTACATGAGTATTATAATATCCCGGCAGTAACATCATACAATTTTGGGTACACATAGAATTAGGATTAGGGCACCCCGCGTTGCTCTGTTCTGCAACCGTAGTCGCATTAGTAATAGTCCCAAATGAATTTGGGTTGGTACACCCGTCTCTACCAATAAAATTTAAGGGGTCGGCACACCCACTCCACACATATCTCCATCCTTCGACAACCCCGGGTGGGGTAACTAGACAACCCTTACAGGGTTCATTCTTATAGAAGGTAAAATTCATTGTGGTGGAACACGCACCCTCGTCTGAGTGATTGTCCTCCCACGCATTAACATAACACCCAGCACAATCGTTATGTTGAGCAACAATGTTTTGGTAGATTTTATAATTTTTACCGTATTCCCACCCTGTGGCAGGAGCAATACGTCCCATCATGTCACAACAAAATCCATCGTCATGACCACTTCCCGCGTGGGTTCTACAATCAGTATTCATAGAATTACCCATATCAAAATCATTACTACAACCACCTGTACAATATGCACCACATGGATTGAACACTAGACTCGGATGACTTAACGCTTTAGGGTAGGGTTTATGTTTGGGTCTATATAAATTTTTTCTCATCATCTAATTTTATTAATCATCTAAACATACTACTTCACTTATGCTTCCATTATTGCATTCTGCACAATAAACGATACCGGGAGCTGGTGAACAACAATTACCATATTGGGCTTGATTGCCTCCATAACCATCAGAAAATATTTCTATCCCATTATCTAAAATTTTATATGCCATAGGTGTATTTCCTTGTCCTTGATTCTCACCTACATATTCAACAGACATTGTTTGTCCAGCAGGAATGGTAATTGTAACTGTATTATCAGTGGACCCAATTGGTACTGTATAAGATTGATTAAATTGATTATCAAAATATATATCTACCGATGCACCATACCACCCACTAGTTGCACCCTCATTAACCCTAAGTTCCATATACAAGGTCAAACTACAATCTTCAGGAATGGTGGGGTCTATGTTGTCACAACACTCAGGACTAAATGTACCGTCCTCACAAGGACACCCCACCGGTGCTACAGGAGCAACACAAGGTAGACACGGAGACCATTCTCTACTTTCAAAGTGTGGTTCCTCCCTACATCCTTCTAAACTTCTACTCGTACATACCCAACAACAACCATTTGCCTCGATGATAGTATTAAGCATATAGGCAGTGCCGGGTGACCAATTACCACCCACTATTAGTTCACCCAAATCAGCATATTCTTCACAAGTACACCCCGTAGGGTCTTCTTCCTCCGTACAACAGTCCCAGTCTAAATTATTAACATCAAAACCCGTACTACGAGCATTAAAATAAGTCTTACCATTTTTAAAATCTGTATAAATTATATTATTAACTGTATAGGATGTGTAGGTGGGAGTTACATCAACAATATGCCCCGTTGCCTTATCTACCAATTCTATGGTTATTCCAGTTAAAGGAATGCCGTTTGTACCATATTGTTTAAATAAGGATAACCGACTATTACTAGTATATCCTGTAACTGAGTAAGGAACCGATACATAATTAAAACTTAAGAAATCATATACATCCGGATTACTATCACCACTAAAAAGATAACTCTGATAAATAGAATTACACGCAATAGGGTCACCTAAATTAGGTGGGTATATTTCTAGGACACCAAAAGGGTTGGGGATGTTAACTTGTGAAGTATAAGGTAATTTAATTATTTTTTGCATCTTAGTTATACCCCACGGGTTAGCTTGTTGTAAGGTGATGGTATAACTACCTGCACCGCCGTAGGTGTGAGTACTCAGTTGGGGACCTCCTATAGTTAGGGTGGAACTATTTCCATCACCCCAATACACAGTATAGTCACCGAAGGTTAAAAATCTTTTAAACTCTAAATCGGAAGTATTATATACTTCTACGGTTAAATTATTCGCAATATAAATAAAATTATTTATTATATTTCTTTGTATAACTAAACCATCAAATGGTGTATAAACTCCAATATCATTAAAATCTTCAGTTATTATTATAGGAACAGTAAAGCCGGTTAAACAAGGGGGGTTTGTCGGAAAAACTGTAGAATTTAAATTGGTCCATTTATCACACCAATAATTTTTTCGTATATTAGATTTCCAATATTGACAATTTCCACCACTATTAAAAAAACAATTATTACAATTTTGACCGACAGGTACTGCAGAATTAGTGTCAGATATATAATGGAGAGGTAACTGCGGCGACATTGCTGTGGTTTCACCGGGATAAAATTTTCTCTTAATAGTAAACGAATACTTTTCCATTATCCTTTATTTATATATTGCCAAAAGATTATGGGGTTACTGGGAATACCCGCTCTGTTATTACTACTATCAAACATAGTATAAGTGTAATTAATCCTATCTAATGTTATTTTATAGTAAGAAAAATTTTCTGGTGTAAAATTAAAGGGATTAGGTAATGTGTTTTGGCTTTGGTTTATAAAAGAAGTAATAACACCCGTTTTTCCATTATAAAATTTAGCACTCATATAGAAATCCTTTATATCTAAAAATTTATCATCTTTTAACCAATATATGTAATACCCATCATTGTTTCCAAATGGGTCCAAATTAAAATGAGGAGTAGGAACCCATCTATCACCATAAGGTTTACAATTCCATCTTCCATCAGCTAAAGCATCCGCAGGACAACTATTATTTAAAGTAGGTCGGTAAATTTTTTCACTATTAATAGGATTTAAAATTATACTAATATATAGCTTTTGATTATTTCTTATAGGACTATCATATAAATCTAATTTAAAAAAACTTTTAACAAAACTTTTCTCATTTCTATATGCCTCTTCGGCTGAAAACCCTGCTGCGTCGTACCCATACCATGTAGGGGGGAAGGTAGGATAAAGAGAAGGTGTAAGGATAGGGGCGACAGTGATACCATCAGGCAACAACTCTGGGTCACTACCACCCATCCCATATATTGCTTCTAATTGTTGGGGGCATGGACTGGTACCTGCATTGTTCCACGTCGTCGCCATAGTCACTTCAGGAACATTATTATAATAAACTGGACCCGGTGTGTTGGGGTCCCCAACCCCAAAATTAAAATTATAAACCATATTTGGGCTCGGGTCTCCTCCAATAAGGGGAGCCTGAGTATATCTAATTACCTCATAATCTTTTTTAAGGTGAAGGAGTCTCTCTATGGTTTCTCTCTCATATTCATCTATTAAATCTCCTCTTCCTACTTCATCTGTAGTTTGTGGTATAGGAATAACCAAAACTTTATCCAAGTTTTCATCCTGAGAGTTATTTATTTTTATTTTAAGTCTATTCACAGCCATCTACAACAAAATTTTCAAGAGTGTTAGCCGATATACTAATATCGGTAAATGCATCCGCACGAATGGTTCTATGAACCCTAAAATCAATATCAGTCTGTGGGTAATGTGCAGTATTAATAAATGGATAATCTACTCCTCTTCCAGCTTCTATAAAACCTATATCATATAAATCTCTCCATTTCCATATTTTTTCATCTTTAAAATATGTGGCATAAAAAGGGATGTGTGCAACTTTAGTTGGGTCTCCCTCCTCAATATAATCGGAATAAACACGAATAGGTACTGGATAGTGAGGTTTATACACATACCCCGCTTCCCCACCAGTAAAAATAAAAGAATTAAAATTAAATCTATGTCTAATATCAGAAATAATTCTTTCTTTTAACTCCTGCATATTATATTCCGCAAATTCTCCCCTCAATCTATCACCAGGATGCAAGGGAATACCCGACTTTAAATTGGCAGATGTGAGTGACTGATTAAATATAATTCCCGTAACTGGTTGGGCATCGGATAAGGTGGCTCCTCTCACCACAAAATTATTTACATTACTATCGGCAAAGTCATAAGGAAAGTTCCACCCCCACCCATAGTTGGGGGGGTAATCGAAATACCCTAAATTACTACGTAACATAATGGTGATATATAAAGTAGTTAAAGGTTTTTTTAAATTATCTAAATAGTTCTTAACATTAATGTCTTTACTAATTACATATAAGTAACTGGGGTAAGCCACTTTCACACTCACCCTATCTTTTACATCTGGATTTTCTATTGCGGGTTGGAATTTTTCTACTTTTTTAAACACTCCCTTAGCGAATGCACATTTATTTAAGTTATAATCTTTTACATTAGTTATAATTTCATGTTCAATAACATAATAATAAGAGAGAGTGGTGGGGTCGTTAAGTAATATTTGTCTTTTAAAAGTCCCCAGAGTATTAAGTAGTAAAGGAAGTGTATAATTTATCTCGGGAATAATTAAAGAAAAAATAGTAAGGTCGGATTTTCGGGTACCGTCTCCAACACTATAAACTGGAAAGGTATTTCTATTATTAATAAAAGCAAATCCAGATGGATAATTAGGTTGTATGGGGATATTAAGTTGGGCATACTCCCCCACTTTCAGTCCATGGGGTGCAGCACATTTAAACTGTATTAACTTTTTACCACCTTTTGTAATATTTTGTATATGAAAAGGAATACCGTCGGAAGCCACAAAAGAAAGAGTATTACCATTCTTCTGGGGTTGATACACCATAGGTTGTGTTGAGTTACAAGTACTTGGTACTGTTACATATATGTTCCAGTTGGTCTCATCACCTACCGATTCATCTATTTGTGTTCTAGAATTAAAAAGACGGATAAAATCAAATTCTTCAAATTCAGGAAACCCTATAGGTTGGCCGGTCAGAGAACTCCCAATATTATACATATTATAAAATAATCTAGATTGGCTAGGGTCCGTAATACCAGAATATGCATTATCTATAAAAGGTTGTATTTTACCATATAAACGATATTCAGAAATATTTTGTCTCTCTTCATTAAATCTCTCCGCTAAATTAAGGGGAACACTTCTATCCCCTTCTACCATTTCTAAATATTGTTGTTCTAACTCTATATTAAAATGTTGGTCTAAGGGTGGAGCCCCCTTAAATTTTTTGTCGGATGCTATAACTTTAATATTATTCATTTTCTCCTGGTGGTAAGTATTCGTTTATAAATTTATCATAAGAGCTAGCCCCCTGTCTTAATCCAAAATAGAAAAATAAATTACTCCCTAGTCTAGACCAACTACTTGCAGTGAAATAACCCATTTGTGCGGTAGTATTAAAGATACCTAGGGGAGGGAGCGTAGCGGGGGGACCAAGTGCATAAAAGGCGGGTGAGCTCCAATCACCACTATTTGTTCCTTCCGGATAGTCTGGATGTGGTAAATATGTCCCATAACCTTGCTGGTATCCCATAGTGTAAATCTCGGTATTATTACATGTACTGTCAAAAATATAATCTGCGTCCAAATTACCATACCCCTGACTCTGTTTATTCCATATATAAGATGGTACTACTTGGGTGTGGCTTAATCCATTTCTATCCCCAGTTAAACATTGTAATAATCTATTGTCTCTAACTAATAAATGAAATTGGGTGGTGGAAGCGTTGACTACTCCCACTTGTTCTGGGCCAAACTGGTCATACCATTGCTGATTAGAACCACCTAATGATAGCCCATAATAGGGGTCTTGATTATCTGTAGTATATGTCGAAATAGATAACATACTATTAGTAGCGATTAATTGAGCAATATCACCATCTATCAGTCTTCCCGTTCCTTCACCTGCTCCCGCACTTCCTATTCTCTCATTAAAAGTAACATTACCATTAAATACTTGTGTTAAAAAACTAGTGATATTTAGGTCCACATAAATAGGGCCAAACCACTTATTTATTCCACTATATCGGAATTGGTACCAGTCTTGTATTCCTATTTTTTGTTGGATTATACGACCCAATAATTCTTGGGTTGGTTGGTAACTGCTGGGTTTTAATTTGTCTACAAAAAAACATTCGTCTGGGTTCACTATTCCTGTTTCAGAACATAATTCCGTTATACAGGGGTCTAAAGGACCTAAATCTACTATCGTGGTGGGAAAATTAATTCCACAATGTGCATTACCTATCTCCGGGTCCACCGAATTTAAGGGCCAGTCACCACTAGTGTCTACATTAACATTTTGAGCGCGGAACCCACCCGTTAAAGTAAAAGGACAACTCCTATAATAATAATAGGTTGTATCATTCTCCTGTTGTCTCCAAATTACTCTATCGGGGTATAAATCAACAGGATTAAGTAACGCGGTACCACTACTATCTACTTTTCTCGTTTTACGCATAAACCTAAAATGATACAAAACACCATTTACCCAATTATTACTAAATTTCATATTAAATACTCCCTGACATAAACCCATATAAATATCCGCTAACCTTCTCCATTGGTTCATCCCCACCAACATCTTTCCTATATCCAGAACCATGACTACTGCCTGTATACCTGCGGCTATCGCAACTGCGTTTCCTACAGCGCCTGGCCCAGCCATTGGAATAATTGCAAGAACAACTATTACTATAGTAATAACCAATAAGGTCCCATATATAGCGTTACTCCACGTAATAACATAACAACCTTGAGGGAATCCGTTGTCTTTTCCTTGCCAATATTTATTATTATTAGCATATCCCGTCATATATGGATTTTCATCACAAGTCCCTACCGACTTATTATCTTCACCATGTGTTTCTTGTATTTCATCTTCGTCGGTAATAAATTGGCTACCCAGTACCCGTAAATACCAAGCAGCACCACAACTGCACGGTTCACAACTGGGAAAATTATAAAGTCTTCTTACAAAATAAAAGGACTTTAATAAAATAAACATCAGTGAAAGGTATAGTGTAGTAGCAACTCCCGCAGCTATTGCTTGTCCAATAGCTGAAATTCCAAAAACTATAGCAGCCAAAATACCACTAACACCTCCCGTCGTGAGTATAGCCAGTTGTTGCCAGAATCGTCCTATATCAAAAAACATAAGTATAACACTCGCCATAGTCGTCAAAGCAGTTAATAGTACTGTGACTATCTGATAAGTCCGCAGAAGTTGTTGAGCAGTAAAAAACATCGTCCCCCCTCTAAAAACATCATTAGTGGGAAATTCTTTAGTTATATCCGCACATGTACTTTCAGGTGGTGGATTAATACTTTTAATCCCTATAAAATTCCAACGACTATTTCTTGGGTCCGCACCGTCGTAATGTTTCCTGTAATTGTCAATAAAATTTGCAATAGTATATACCTTATTAGGTTCAAAATGATAAAAATAGTCTTCACATTTATAAGCTGGAGAATTTTCCCATGAACCATTATTGTCTAAAGGATAATTAATTAATTTATCTGAAAACGTATAACTGGGTGAACTATATACCTCACCAGTAATGGGATTAATATAATCGGATATAGGGCTGCTCTCTAACTCATATTCTCTAATATTGGGTACTAAATAACTACCTTTCCTATTCTCCCCACTATTAGCGTCAAAACTTATTCTAAATCTATACTTTCCCTCTGTAGGTATACCTACCTTTGGATTGTTGGAAATGACTTGTTCACCATATTCGTTGGTAACTACGAATTCGAGATTCATTGGTACTTGTATAACCCAAGACCCATCACCATCTATTACTTTTCCACCACTTTCTAAAGTAAAATATTCTAATTTTGGGGTGCAACCATCTTCTTCTTTTAGAATTGTATGTCTGACGGCTTCTATAGTGCCAGTACCTGTAGTCAAACTACATAAATTGCCTTGGTTCCTACTCGCATCACCTCTAATCTTTACATAATTACTATCCTCATCTGTGATAATAGACCCCATGAATGTGGCACTAGGTATAATTTCTACGCCAGAATCCCTTAAGTCAAAATCAGTTCTAGTAATGCCTACATTACATAATTCGTCGTCACCCCAAAAAGGAACTACATCCACAACTTTATTCTGAATAATAATCTGGGGTAGGGTGTCCAAATTATTAGACGATTTAAATTCTAAGGAACTTTCAAATTTAGCGGGACTAACCCCTTGTTTAATAAATTGATAGGGTCGCATAGAATAACACCCAATATCACTCACATCAATACTTGCATGTACTGTTTGAACCCCTAATGGGATACCCCATAACATAAAATCTCCACTCTTATTAGTCTTAGTGGTATACTTATAATATTTTTCAAATACTTCTACCACTATAGGATTGTTTATAGCCTCTTCTGCAGTGAAAAAACTACCCGTTGCTTTGTGGTTACATCCTTCCGATGTTTTAGGTAATAAATTATAACGATACCCTTCCTCATTTTTGTCATTAACTTGCTTATAAGGATATAATTGGGAGATGATTGGGTCCTTTTCATCTTCTTTCGTCAAGGGTACAAAAACAGATATTTTTGCATTGGGAATTCCAAACCCACTATTAGCCAAAGCTCTTCCTACAATAACCCCATATTCTGCACACATTCGAGTATAGATGTCTGACTTAGAAATTTTTAAGCTGAGTATTTCTAATAAATCAAAATCTTGTTCTAATTTGACGTGTATATTTTTATCTGCTTGTGGAGTAGCCTTTATTCTAACTGTCTTGGGCATAAATTATCTTTTCAAATAAATAGTTATCCTAATAAAATCAAATTTACTTCAAGCTACAAATATGTAAACTAATTAAGAGATTCTAGTTTGGTCAGTTGATTTAATTCTAATTACAATATCTTTATTAGGGAATTTAATCTGAAAAGATTGGTTAGGTTGTGAAAAAATAATACCATCAATCAATTCAATTTGTTTAGTATTGTCATCTAGATATCTTTGTGATACTTCATTACTAGAATAACGACCACCCACTTTATTGTATATTCTTAAATTAATTAAATTAGTTACTCCATCTTGAAGTGAAACTACTTTAACTAGTTCTCCTACATATACGTCTTGCCCCATTTCCTTATTATTGGGAGAAAAGAAATCACTTACTGTATTAATTATATTTGCCACTAATTCTCCTTGATTAAAAGAGGGTTGAACTAATAGGTCTATTTCCACCGCTAAATCAATTACTTGTGCTGGTTGTGTTAAAATATAATCGTTTAACATCCTATAATCTGATAAATATTCTGCAATATTATGCATAAGGGTGCTACTTACTTGTGAAGTTAATGTGCCATCACTCGCGTATGATAAGAGATTTACTAATATCTTATTTTCTTCTTCTATAATTCCACATTTTGCTGGTGCCCCAAAAATGCCTGGCATTCCATCAATTAATGATTTATAATCAGTAATAGTGACGGCACGTTTTTGGGCAGAAAAATTAAATCCCACATAATTTCTTATTTCCTCTACTGTAGGTTGGTTAGAACCTCCTATTGCAGCAGTCACATTATTAACCTGTAAGGAATTTTCTACCGAAGTATTAATATTAGAATTAGGACCATTAATTACAAAAACTATAGTTCCAAAACTATTAATAGAATTAGGGCCAATATTAGTCGCTTTACCACCACCTACTCTATACTGAATAAAAAGAGTGGTATTTGACTTAGGTGTTGTACCCAATGAAATATTATTCATATATCTACTTAAATCCATGGAGAATCCTTCCGTAGTGAGGTCATCTAAACTGTCTTGGGAAGTGCTAGTTCCACCACCTAAAGTTAAAAAGAAAAATCCTTCTGGGGTATATTCAGTAATAAATCGCTGATTCACTATCTCCCATTTTCCTACTTTTATGCCGGGTAGGTCTGATTTTTTAGTGGTATCTATAACAAAAACTTTATCTTCTGCTAAAGCGTCTACTTCATACCATTGATTTGCAGAAGATATAAACTCACTAGCTTTAGGAATAGATTGTATGTTAGTACCATCTTTTTGAATTACAGCGGTAATCCCCAATACATTTTTTTCAGGTAAAAATACTTTTAAAAATGGTAAGATATCAGTATCGGTTATTACACGTTTAAATACTTTGGTAATTCCATTAACCACCACTTCTCGTTTAGTTATATTATAACTTACTACTGTTCCATTGGAATCAAAATTAGGTATTTTAGTTCTATTCGGTGCTCCCGTAGAATCAAAAGGTAGAGCAAAATCTATATCGTATATATTTTCAAATACTTGTCCACCACCACGTACTTGGGTTCCACGTTGTAAAACCCCTAAATAACGTACATCTTCTTTATCTCCTCCACCTGACACTTGAGCTACAGGAACCGTAGTAGTAAAATCACAGACAGAAACTGAAGGACGATTTCCCGGTATTTTAAGTCCATAAGTCCTTGCAATATTATAAAGGGAAGATTTTTGATTTGCAAATTGTAGGACAGTCTCTTGTAGACTACGGTCAATATGGTAATGAAGGTTATCAGCGACTGCCGCATTTAAATCTAGAAATACAGAAAAAATAGAAGCGTCATTTGCGTTTTGGATTAACTCCGGATATTGTTGTTGTACATAGTTTAGAAGTTCACTCCTAATTCCTACGAAATCTCTTTCAGTGTATGATATTTTGTTACTTGCCACGTTATAAATTAATTATAATAAAATCTCTAGTTTCAAATGCGTTACTAGTTATGGTATAATCTAACCTCACCTTAGCCGTATGTTCTTTTGTTCCCTCTCCCGCTATCCTATATACTCTAGGGTCATTTTCCGCTACAATCGTACCGGGTGAGTCTTCGGTATCTAACGCTGGGGTTACGGTAACAGTGTTTAATTTTAAGTTAGGGATATATTTATCCACCTGTTCTCTAATTTCTGCCTCAATAGAATCAAAAGTGGGTGCATCTAACGGCTCAAATATATATTCATAAAGTCGAGTACCAAAATCTGGTAAAAAATATCTAGTGCCTTTTCTCGTCAGTAAAAGATGAATTAAATTGGCTTTAATTTCTTCTTCTGGAGTTTCCGTTAATTGTAAATAATATCCTAAGTCACTATCTTGAAAAGGAAAATCTATCCCATATGTTCCAAACTCGGGCATAATTGTTTTCTTTATAAATACTTCTAACTTAGAATCTAAAATAGTATTGTTAAAACTTGTTTATTGTATAGGTGTTCTTTACACTGTAACCCATAATTTTTTACCACTTTTTTAACGACACTTTTTATGTCTTTACTATCTCCAGTAATTATTTCTATTTTTTTAATCCCAAATAAAAGTTGGTCAGAAATAAAACTATCTATAATATTGGTAGTTTGAGTGATTTTATAACCATGTAAATCTAAGGTTACTATCATCGTAACTCCTCACTCTTTTCTATTGTTTTATGTCTCTGTCCACAATGTGGACAACTAACCCAATTATCGGTATCCTCTAATAATAAATGGTGGTCCGCAATAGTCCACCATTTAGTACATTCTCCGCATTGGAAATGATATAATATCTCCTTACTTACTTTATGTAATTTCACTAATTTCTTTATTTTTTTTAATATAGGTGGCACCTACATCTATTTCACATTGTCCTCCCGCACATGCAAGTTCTCCTGTTAAGTTAGTGTTATCGTCTAACTCTATAATTTTTGTTAAGTCAACCTCCGTTAAACTTTTTAACATCTTTTCATAAGTTTCTTTAGTGCAGTCCTCAAAAGGAGCTTGTTTATAGGAACCTCCATTGTAAGGTAAGACAGATAACCCATTATAATATTCTCTATTTTCCCACATCCATTCTCCAGCTAATTCCCAATCTGCTTCTTCGAGTGAAACTGTAGCAGATACATTGTGGGTGTTAGAACCCTTTCGATGTCCTGCTTTAACCCACCCTTTGGATACTTTTTTAACTCTTTCTAGTAACTGAAATGGAGATTCGGTTCTCATAATTGCACCTTCTGGTGCTTTTTGGGGTACAGAAATAACTGCAGTATCGTGTGGCCTAAAATATTCATCTTCTATTAACTCCGGGTGGTAAGTTACCAAATAATTATAAATGGATTCATTTTTTCCTACCCTCATTCTTCTAATATAATACTCATTATGCCAAGCATGAATACCTGATGACGTTCCTAATGTTAATGAAGTGGTCCCTGCTGGTTTAACTGTTGTACATCTAGCTGCGGGATTTATATCCAGTAATTTAGATACTCTAGTATTTTCTCTTTTAACTAAACTGGCGGCTTTTGACATATCATATCCTAATACACTTCCCGAACCTATACCCGTCATACTAATACCAATTAAAGCTTCTTTTTCTGTAGTTTCTTGCCATACCTCTCTTAAATAATGAAATTCAGTATAACCCGCTTGTAAGGTTCCTATAAATGTAGCTACCTTAACTCGTTCATTCAGGTCTTCTTGTGTTTCAATATCTGAAACATTTACTTCACATAAATTACAAAATTGGTAGGGTCGTAAAGCAATTTCACAACAAGGATTGGTTCCCCAGTCTTTATCATTGGAAAAATAAATTCCTGGTTCTCCCGCTCCACTTAACTCTACACGTTTCCATACATCTAGAAAAAATTCCTTGGTGATTTTATGTCTCATTAATACCACTGAATTGTTTGCCCTGCCTCTTTGTGGATTTAATTCCCACCAAGACCCTGACTTACATCCTATCATTTCAGTATCATCTGCACTAAATAAAGAAATAAGTGCTGCCCGTCTAATACCTCCCGCTAAAACTGCATCCGCAATATAACATACAATATCATGGACCTCAATTGGAGAAAGTTTATCTCCATCTTCTTTTTCACTTAATAATCCTTCTATTTTAACTAAACATTCTTTTAATGGTTGGGGTCCCGGTGCTTTACCACCAGAAGTAACTAATCTCGCTCCTTTAGGTCTAATATCCGAATAATCAAACTCAATTCTGGACCCTTTTCCATTTAAATACGATTTTATCAATACTTTAATAGAATCCGCCCAGCCTTCAATAGAATCCCCAATTAAAAATCTCCTTTTACGTTTTGGGTATGGTTTGTTTATTGGGGGTAATTTTTCCACATGATGTTTCTGTACAGAATACCCCACACCTGTTCCACCTAACAATAAAAACATACATTCACTAAAGGTATCGATATGGTCTATAGGCATATAAGCACAGTTATAGATTCTATTTGGGGATATCTCAATGGGTTTTCCCCCAAATTGCATACTTCTCATAGAGGGGAGTACTTTTTTATCGTAGACAAATTTATAATTCTTTTCAATTTCTTCCTTTAAGTGTGGAAATTTTTTGAGGTGCATGTTCTTATTACGTGTAACTAATTCTGCCCACGTTTCTCTTCTATTAAGTTCTGGATAATATTTTGCATACTTCATGTATACGGTAATGTCTGATAAAATTTTACTTGAAATCTCCATACGTTAATTTTAATTATTGGTTATTTATTGTTTGTCTTCGCCTTTCAAGTGCCTGTCTTACTCTTTCAGCGTTCTGTTCTTCTCGTTGGTGTTCTAAATCTAATAGTGTTTGTGCTTGTTCCGTATCTATTTCTAAGGTTTCATTATTAAAAGTACAATTCTGAAAAACAATACCATCTTTCCCTACTCTAGACTTAGTAATAGCAATAGTCGCAAGACCCATTTCTTTTTGTTGTAAAGTTTTTGCTACAGTAATAATTACATGCCCTACCTGTGCTTTTTTAATAGACCCGCCAATCATATCTGTCGTTACCACTTCCGCACTTATTGAAGTACGATTACCTTGTGAGGCTGTCCAACCGACTACATCTAACTCATTACACATACTTTCAAACTGTCTCATTACCAACCCTTCACCTTGCCAACTTTCATTAAAATGTTTATCGGGTAATATACAATCAATATAATCTAATACTACCATATCAAACTTATTACCTTCCGCTACTAATTTTCTAATTCTATTTTTTATTTTTGGGATAGTGATACTATCGGATGGTAATTTTTCTAAGATAAGTTTACCTCGTCCCTCTCTAAATGGTTTAAGTTTACTCAATACTTCTGACTTTCTACTTGCTTGTTCTATTGCGGGAATCTTTGTCCAACATGTAAGGTGTTTTCGTTGAATTACTTTAGGGTTATCCTCAAAAAAGATTTGTAACACATTAAATCCTAAATTATAAGCGGTATTAGCTACTTTAGTAAGAACAGTTGTTTTCCCCACCCCTGTAGGTGCAAGAAAAACCCCAATTTCTCCTTTAGCTAATCCACCATCCATTAAATTATCTATTCCAGTAATACCTAAAGGGATAGGATGTCTAAAATCATCAATTAAAACTTCATCTAACTCACTAAATACATCCCTAGATTCGTCCCCATTTTCTCCTACTTGTATCGCATCTCTAATATATTCCTCACACCTATCATAGGATTCAAAATCTCCTTTTTCTAATATTTTATTAACCTTATTAATTGCTTTTTTTAATTCTTGTTGTTTACAGAATTTTAAAGCTTTTTCTTGAATCCATAAATGGTCTTCTAATGTACAATCTCTAATATCAGCTAACATATCAAAAATAGTTCTTTTTGCCATTTCTGAGGATACCTCTAATCGTGTCAATTGGTCCAACGCATCAAAGCTCGGAGGGGTATCATAATTCTCATGATATTCTTTTACCATTTGAGAAATTAACTTAAAATATTGGTTGTCAAAATACTTCGGGTCTATAACATCCACTATATTATTAGCGAATTTTTTATCCGTAATTAATTGATTCATTAATTTGAGCTGGAACGAATGCCCCAAGTACCCAAAACTTTTACTTTCCTTCATATAGTTTGCTGGTTTAGGTATAATATAAATACTATCAAAGAGTTGTTTCTAGGTATTTTCTTTGAACTTTTTCTGATGACAAAACGTCACTTAAGTTTTTTAAGAACCCTGAAATAAAAGGTCTAATGTCTACAGTATATCTTATCCTTGATGGGTATATCCATGCAGGGAAAATTTTATGGCTTACTATTTCATTATTAAGTTTCAAATACATATGAAACATTTCATCTTGTTGTATATTTTTGTCTTGGTCGGACAAATTGACATGATTAGTATAACGATTATATTGTTCCATTAAGTAATCCATTGACTTCATTTTTAAGTCATCCTCAATTACATGCTCTATCCACTTCAAATGTTCATACAAATCAAAACATCGCCTATTTTGAGGCTTATATCCTTTTACATTAAAGTATCGTTGACAAATAATGTTGTCTTCTAATGACATTAAAAATTCAAACTTTGTAAGCTTTTTATCTTCCATTTTTTTAAACTTTTTTGGTGTTATAAAATTTTATTTCTTTTTTCTTTAATTTAATTAAGGGTTTAAAAAAAATGGTCCAGCCATCTTCTTTTTGTGGGAGTACCTTAAACATCCCATCTTCCATCATCATTCTTAATATGTGTTCACTCTCCCTTCCTTCTGGGTCTAATCCTTCATTTATTAAAGTGATAATTTCATCTTTAACGGTATCAGGAAGGAATACATTATCAAGATTAATCAATTTTTCACTAATACTAAAGAATTCAGTACCACTTCTTCCATCGGAAGAAATTCCTTCATTTAGATTTTTTATTCCTTTTTCTTTATTACCACTTTCTACAATTTCTTTAGTTTTTCTTAAAATAGTTTTTAAAGTAATATCTTTTTCTTCTATTTCTGGAAAATATTTTAATAAAGACTTTTCACCAAAATAAGAAATTCCTTTGATATTGTCACTTTTATCGCCTAATAATGTTTTAACTATTATTAAATTACTAATAGGAACTCTCAGTCCACCTATTTTAATCTTGTCTGTGAAAGTAATTAATTTGTCTTCTCTAGGAAAATATAAATTAACTTTTTGAGAAATGAGTTGACCCAAATCTTTATCAGTAGTAATAATTGTTTTATGTTCATGGGTGGAATTTTGGCAATAATAAGCAATACAATCATCCGCTTCACAACCTTCAAAATCGCCTTGGCGAATAAATAACTCTTCTAGATATTGGGTGATTCTATGTTTTTGTCTAAACATATCATCAGTCTGGGATTTATTTAATCTACTTTTTCTCTTGAGCTTATAGGAGGGGTAAAATTCCTGTCTTTGGGAACGATTATTTTTACCGTCCCAAAAAACTACAACCTTATCATGGTCAAATTTCTCTAAATGTTTCTTAATAGTGTGTAAGAAATGGAAAATAGCTCCAAAATGTTTACCTTTGTGGTAAAAATCTTTGACACCGTGAAATCCTGTCTGTAAAAGGCTATTCCCATCGACTACTAATGTCTTTAACATATTTTATTTTTAAAGGGTTAAACACTATTTTTCTATTTCTACTAATTCTATTTCAAAATTAAGTTCTTGACCAGCTAAGGGATGATTTAAATCTAAAACAATTGTTGATTCTTTTAATTCTTTAACCTTGGCAATTATTGGTTTACCATCTATAGTACTTCCTTGTACCATTTCATCTACTTTAGGATTAAAATCCGTAGGAAATGAGTTAGTAGGAACCTCAGTCAATGCTTTAGGATTAACATCCCCATAAGCATCGGTTGGTTTTAAATTAATTTTTTTAGTTTCTCCAGTTTCCATTCCAACTACCGCTTCATCAAATCCTTTAATCATTTGACCAGCTCCTACTTCAAAATTTAAAGTATCTCCTCTGTCGTGGGAACTATCAAACTTATTTCCGTCATTTAAAGTTCCGGTATAATGAACTTTTATTTTGTTTCCTTTTTCTACTTGTTTCATAATTTGTTTTTTTAATTTAAAATAATTCACCAGTATCTTCTACTGCTAAGTTGTAATCACCATCAGAACCAATAATTTCTTTCCAATAGGTTGCGTTTTCTTCTTTATATATTTCAATTGATTTTTTTTCTTCGGTTTGGTCTTTCCCTTTTAAAAACCCGTGTGGTGTAACCATAATTTTACCATCTTCATATCCCAAACCATTAACATGATTCTTTAAAATTGATACCTTTGTACGGCTTGCAAATTTAACTTTACGTTTATCTTTGGTAGCAGTTATTTTTGTTATTCCAGCATTTTTTTGATTCCCAAATAAAAATACTAAAGTAGAATTTAACCATAATGATTCTCCACCTTTAGCCTTTATTTTAGGTTGCCCAAAAGGATTATCTGGTAACTCTACCCAAGGTTGGTTAACAATCAATAAGGTATTTGTAAACTTTGATGTGTCTTTTCTGGACCCAGTAATTCGTTGGTTTATTCCCATGCCAATTTTATCAGCTAATGTACTCGCATTATGCATTTTACCACCCTTACCATCAAAAGTCATTTTACACGGAACTGACCCAACTGAATCCCACAGAAATAATAAATCATAATCCACCTCACCCTTATCTTGTGCGTCTATTAGTTCATTAATATAATCGGTAATTTGTTCTATATAATGAAAATCGTTATTAAATAGAAAAAATCCGTCCCACTCTATTTCACCAGTCTCTTTATCTACACTTTCTTCACATTCTAGACCCAATAATTTGGCATGACTAAAATCCCATTTTTGTTCAGTTATAATAAAAACAGGAAGAATTCCTTTCTTTTGAGCATCACTTGCAGTTTTAACTAATGCGGTGGTTTTTCCAGTATCGGTATGTCCTAAAAACATATTGATATGTCCCATCGCTGGACCGGGAATGCCTGTAGCATCTAAAAAAGCTTCCCCCAAATCAAAAAATCTGTCTGGTTTGAAGGAGGCTTTTTTGGAAAATTTTGCTTTAATGTCTTTAAAGTTTTTCTTCTTTATAGCCATAACTACTCGTTATTAAAATGGTAAATCGTTGTCTGTTGGGGAATCTTTTTGTGGGTCTACAACAGTACCACCACCATCTACGGTAACTGTTTCTGTTGAATCAGTGTAAACATACTTCTTTAATTGACTATCCCACACTGGAGTTTCACCTCTAGCAATTGCTTCTAAATACTCAACTGGTTTTTTGGCGTACACATCTTGCCATGTCTCAGTATTTTCAGTCCATTCTTTAAGGTTAGCTTTATCTGAAGTAAGTGTACTTGGGTCTTCAGCCATTACCATAGAAACTACGGTGTAAGTTCCTTTTCCACTAGGAAGGGGAACTGATTTAAGAACTAAAGTTAAATCTCTACCTTCTTTTGTATCGGTGATGTCACCTCTTTTTTGAAAAATGGGAATTATTTTATCGATAACACCGTCACCTTTATAGTTCCACTTAAATCTCCAAAATTTCACACCATCTTCCTCGTTTTCTCTATCAATAACTTTTACAATATAGAATTTTTTAGACCTATATTGTCTTGCAATTTCTTTATCTTTCTCATTGCCTGTCATTTTTAAAGCTTCTTCAACTTCATTTAACGGACTTCTTTCACCTGTAGGTGTACCATCACCATTTTTACCGGGGTCTAATAATTTAGTCCATTTTCCATCTATCTGTACTTCATGATAATAGACTTCTTTAAATGGGGAACTCCCATCTATAGTGGGTAATATGCGTATAATTTTTTCCCCCTCTGTTTCACCTTTCGGTAAAAAGGTAGCAAAATATTTTTTTAATCTTTCTTCTCTACTAATATTATTTGTAGAGCTACCGTTAACTTGATTTTGTTCGTATTGTTTTAAAACTGCATCTAAAGTGCTCATAATTATATTTTTTAATTTAAAATGTTTTTAATACCCAAAAGTAACACAAAAAAATAGGGAAGTCAACCCACTTCCCCACCTAAATTTTACTATTATTTTATATAATTAAAAAGAATCTTCATCATTATCATCCTCATATGTCCAACTTTGTTTAATATCTGAATCATTATAATTCTCTACTTCACCTTGGGTGAGGACATACTCGTGTTTATCTTTTTGTTTTTCTAGTTCTCCGGTTTTTTCTTCCCAATAATCACTAGGTTTTTGATTAAATGGGCCACTATCCAAATATCGTAATTCCAATTTTTCTACTGGGGTCTGTGGTCTGTATTTTTCAAACTTACCTTCTAATTCATCAATGGATGCAACAATTTTATCCATATCACCTAATTTGGTTTCCAAATCATCTAATTTACTAATTAAAGCATCTACACTATTTTGCTGAGTATTAATACTTTTTTCTAAATTCTCTGCCTTTTCTCCAGTTTCTTTAGTCATGGTAACAATATCAGTTACATCTAGTTCTTCTTTACCTGACTCATCCTCAACTGGTGGGGTTAATGTCTCTCCACCATCTTCTCCACCCGCTAATGGGTCTACATCACCTTCTGCAGTATCACCTAAGGGGTCAATTCCTTCTTCTCCAGCAGCTAATGTCTCACTTCCTTCTTCTCCACCCGCTAATGGGTCAATCGCTTCTTCTCCACCAGCTAATGGGTCAATTCCTTCATCTTCCTCTGGGGGTGTTTCGGCTTGTTCTCCTAAGTCGAAAGCATGTGTATTTCCAGCTAACCCAATAAATTGTTCGTTAAGATTTTGAACATAAGTATTAATGTTATTAAATCTTTTAAATTCTTCTGCTATTAAATCTTCTATTAAACTCATTTCTATATACAGTTTTAATCCATTAAAAGGGTACGACCATCTTCGGTGACCATTTTTTTATTTACCCTTTCTATTAAACCATCTTTAGACCTAATAGTATAACATTCACCAGTATCTTTATCACACACTTCTTCAAATCCTTCTTCCTCTACTTTTAGCTCTTCTTTAGTTTTAGTTTTTTTACCTAGAAATTTATCTAATTTTTTTTCTAAATTTTCCATGATTATTTTCTTTTACTATAAATATATCCTTATACCATAAAATTATTAGGCCAAAGTCTTAATATCTCCCTCTTTATCTGGTTGGTATGGTGTCGCCACTAAAGTTCGTCCTGACCCTAGTTTACTAAAGGCAATACTTTGTGCCTCATTATTTATACTTGCATTGTCTAATGACATGTTTATTTCTTGTATAATAATTGCTAAATTCTTTCTTAGATTAATGCCGAATGTACCATTTAATGCTGTTTGTACTTTAAAACAGGGACATCTTTTTCTATTAGTAAAATCATTATGTCCTTTTATTACTTTATACCATATAGCAGATGTTACTCCTCTAGTACTGTCACTTATATTTTCAGGGTCCGTTACGGTAATATTAATAGGCCTAATATATAATTCTAATTTCCCACTAACCTTTTTAAGGTAAAAAATTCTTTTTTTAAATAAAAGAGCTAATAATACCCATTCCAAAGTTGTTTTTTGTGCAGTTGTTGCATAATCACCTTTACTGTCATAATACCCTATTTTTGCACAGTCCGCTATCATAGAAATACCCAAAGATTCTGTATTTTTACCCCGGACATGTGCCCCAATATATGTGTCGGGACGTGCAGCATATAATGTACCATCTGGCCTGCTCCCTCCAGTACCTCTAGAAATTACATAATGATATCCAATCCCCGCAAAACCTCTATCTTTATGTTGTTTATTAATTCGTTCTACGGGGTTCGAACCATAATCCAATCCTCCAGTTACATGAATAATCAACATTTTTACTTTATCGCTATTAGCCGCAGGCCAAGTAGTAGCAGCATGTACTTTTTCTTCATCTTCATTTTCCGCGTCAAACCCACCTTGTGTAGCAAGAGCCTCCTCATTCTTTATTTTTGTTTTTATCTTATTAATAAAAGATTTATTCACTTTTCCCACTAAATTTTCAATTGCTGGTAATTGATGGAATGGTACTCTAACCCCCGTAAATGTTGTAGTCATCGTATTAGGTTGAATGTTATGTTCTACACTTAATATCATATATGGACCATTAAACATTGGAACATGTCTTAAACTAAAATACATTGTGGGTTGGATACAGACATTTCCCATAGCCTCAATTTTACAAGTGTAAGACCTTGACTTATATACATTAAATAAATTTAACCCTTGTGATTTTATACTTTTATCGTTGGTGGATTGAGCCATTGCCTCTAATATACCATAAGACTCAGATGTATTTTGAAATTCTGTGGTGTCCAAACTAATCCCTTTAAAAATCCCTTGACTTTGTATTCCAAAATCTACGGCAAAAGCTACTACTTTATTGCATCTCTGTGGGTCGTAACAATTAGAAAATAGAGGGTTGTCTGCTGTTCTACCTATATTAAAAGAATCGTTATTATATTTTGTTTTCTCATTCAAGTCTGCTAACTGATTCGAGGTTTCCCCCACATATTGACATAAAAATTTTGGTGAAGAATCTAAAAAATCTACTTCTAAATGAGTACCAAATAATGCATTTGCTTCTTCTCTAGTACTAAGTTTTGGTATGGTATTATTTCCCGTAGAGGTTATACCATAAAAATTGATATAACTAGGGAGTGCTAAAAAATTAAAAAAGTTACCTTGTAACATTCTACTAATAATATGTAATAAACTTAGCTTTGCGTTGTCTGGATTATTAAACTCTTTAATTCTATCTGTATCTAAAATAGCCACGTCTCCAATATCCCTATTGGCAACATCAAAAAATAAAAAATCTTTAAACAAAAATTTGCTACTATAATCCTCACCCCCAATCCATTTATCGTTAAATGCTTTAAACAAAAGATATTGTTCCAACTTATTTTCATCAGTTTGCATTGCAGTATTTTTTTTAGCTTCATCTGCTTGTGTCTCTCTAATGTCTGGAAATATCTTTCTCATATCTTCAAATAATTGTTCTAATAAATCTCCTTGTGCGGTGTCTAATTTGTCCATTAGTGTTTGGACTTGGGTTCTAAAAGTAGTCTGAACAGTGGTATCACCAGAATAACCAGGAACCAACGCTTTATTATTAATCCGTTGGGTAACATACATTCTAATTACCTTTCTCAAGGCTTTAATGTTGGGTATAGTAAAAGCTATATTCATTTCCCTAAAGAAATCAGTTACTAGAGAACTATTTCCACTATAGGATAATGCTGAAGTGGTAAGACTTGTTCCAGTAACTTGTATAGTCCCTACGGGTAAACCACCTGAAAAATAAGGAATAGTAAATGTTTGGGTTGGGTAAACTGGGTCCGTATAAAATCCCACCTCTAATTTAAGTGTTTCCCACTCTAATGGATAATCGAGTTGTGATTGGCTAAACGATATTTCTGGAGGTAAATTGCCCGTATAGGTATTTGTGGTACGGTCTTCTACGCCGTCTGTTGGTCCAAACTCATAAAACTTTGCACTACCCGCAAAACTTCTTAATACTCGTGGGTCAATATCTTTTGGGTTGTAAAAATTAAAAGCCATTTTTTCACTCAAAAAATGAGTAAGTACGGAATTAATTTTAGTCAGTTGTGCTTCACCTAAATTAAAACTAAGTTGGGTGTTGTCTGTAGCATCCTTCACCGCACTGTGGTCCACCACCAATATATTTCTAATAATGCTTTGGAAACTTTTATAGTTAGTCACCCCTAATGTAGCAGAGGTAGGAGCATAATTATCGTCAGGTAATACTCCGTCGGCGTGTGTAGTTCCGGAAAACCCTGGAAGTAAAAATGAAACTGCTGAATCTTTTTCAGAAAAATTTAAAAAATATTGTTCAAATACGTCTAATATGTCGGGAGTAAAAATATCAAATAATTCCTCAATACTTGCGTATTCACTTTGGTTAGTAATATTAAAAGCATATTGTTCATTTTCTTCTGAATCTATAACTTTGAAATATTGAGTAGGAGAAGGAAAAGTATTTTTATTATGTTGGAAAAACCCGTAGTTGGACATTCCCCACGCTAAACGAATTGCCCCATTATGCACACTAGGATTATTAAGTAAATCTATTGATTCTTTAGTCTCAAATTGGAGTTGTTGTGTTTTCATTCCACCACAAGAAGGGAATAAATAATATTGTGTAGGACTATAACCCGTTAAATAACCATCTCTACTTAAATCATAATAACCATACCAGAAACTACAATTCATATCTTGATTTAAAGTATTGGGTTCGGTATTAATGATTAATTCATTTGCTTCTTTTAATATTAATGCATCATTACTAATAAATGCATTAATTTCGTTACTAGTTAATGGTGCTCCTGTAATGTTGGTTCCATTGTACAATAAACGGCCTGTGATAAAATAATTTATTAAATTATTTAATTCAGGATAAACACCCACATTCATTTTTGTAAAATTACCTCCAATATACCATTGTCCTCCAAAGGTGATAGAACTATTACTGGGTCCAACATCTAAATTATAGGTGTGAGAAATACCATTATCTGCATTAAAATAGGTACCAGCATCATAATTATCCCACACATCTGTCAAAATGTCAGTTCCTGTTTTAACGAAATTCTTATACCGGTGCCAAATACTCCCGTATTTTAAAATCCATGCGTAGGGAAGTGGATGAACTGCAGAAACTTGATTTAAAACTTTAGCAATATAGTCTCCATATACACTAATATTTCCAATACTCTCAATAGTTTTTTCTCTTAGAGTACCTAAAGGTAGAGAATTTAAAAACAAATAGGATGCTGCCACATATGGGGTTGGTGAATCATTAATTTCATTATTAATTCCTTGAATCAACCCATTAATAAAATATGGAGTATTTAAAATAGATGTAACCTGAGTAGGGGTGGTATTGCCCGAATATTGATTACCGTAATTAAGAGGTCCTTCTGTTAAAAACATATTATGATTCTTGCCGTGTACGAAATTTTCTTTTAAAATATAGTTATCATATACCTCTTTATATTTAAGGTTAGTGTTATGGTCGGTTTCAGTGGTTCGCTTGGTAAGGATATCTTGGTAATACAGTTGGAATTCCTCAATTTTCACTTTTTTTAGTCCGATAGCATCCCAAGTTTCACGAAGTTTACTAACTGCCCAACGGGCATTAGAATAAAATCTTACATTAAGGGGTAAGGTATCTTCATAAGGAAAGGAGGTGTACATTTTTTGGTCTTTACCGTACTGAACACCATTGTGAATATAATTCAATTCTTCGTAACTCTTTATATATTGACCCCCCGCTAAATTTTCTTTAACCCACGGGAATGGTTCTATATTTGAACTTGGTGAAAGAAAATCTGAAAGTGGATATGTTTCCAAAATATTATCTCTATCCACTCGAACTTGTAAAACCGATTCAAGCAATGCTTCTTCATTTTTTATATCTGCATCATCTACACTATATATTACCCCCTCAAATTGACTTGCTGGTAATAAAGAAAATCTACTATTATGAATTTTTGTTCTTAAATAAGGAGTATTGTAATTATCTTCTAACAATATTTGGTAATCGGTGAGGGGAGCTAACTCTTTTAGATAGTCTAAAAATGTATTATAATTAAAAGTTTGATTTTTCCAGAATTCTCGTATTTGAAAAAATCCTTGAGTTCTTTGTTTTATATTTAACGCTTCAAACATTCCCCATGCATCCAAAACACCACTTCCCTGATTGGTGGTAATTCTAGGAATAATGCCTGAAAAAAAAGTATGTACGGTGGCTCTGTCCCAAATCTCATAACTTAAAGTAGTATATGAAGCAATAGCATATAAATCATTTTCAAATAAATCAAATGATGTTATGGGTAACCATTTTTGTGATATAGAAGTGTTGGTGAATTCTGAACCAACTGCATTATCTTTTACGGTGTGAGCTTTGAGGTACTCTTCCACAAAATTTACCTCAGGCCATAATGTAGCATCATAGGACATAATTTTATCTTGTACCATATATGCACCGGGATAAGTACTTACAAATGAAGTGGTTCCTTCAGTTTCTTTTCTAACATAATAATGGGGCCATGGATATACAAAAGGTTGTTCTGGTGGTTCCGTATTTTGATTGGATTTACCATCTCCCTTTACGGCCTCTAATCTATACTGACTATCTCTTACTGCAAATGCTTTAGTGTGGGTTTCATCCATTAATCTTAAAAATGTATCTGCTTGAGCTATTAAAATAGCAAATAAATTTCTAATGGTGGGTTTAAATCCTAATATATCAATAACTGTGCTATTAATCTTTCCTGTAATCTTCTGTTCTATTTGATTTCTTTTAGCGTTAAACTGAGCAATTATTTTACCGATTTTAACTCCAAAAGTGGTAGCCCGTGTGTCAAAAATAAACCATTGAGCGTCTGGGGCTTCTCCCATCGCTATAAGGTCACTTGGGGGAGCTAAAAAATCATTAAATGTAATATTAATAGGAATAGCACTAATACCATTTTTACCAAATGTCTTATTATCTAATAATAAATTATTATACGTTTCTATGTGTTTATCTAACTCTGTTAAAGCATTAGTTCTTTTTTCAACATCGTCTTGATAAAATTTAGTCCATCTGTAGTACTTTTGTTGGGTGTTGTGATTAACAATAAAATGTTGTGGGGAGTCTAATTTATGCTCCATATGGATATATTTCCAACCACCAGATTCTAAAATCTTTCTTCTATAATTTAAAACATTTCTTTCATAATTATCAATATCATCTAATCCCTCTAAGTCTTCTTTTTTTAGGTTTTGTTGGATATCTGTCTCAAGCTTTTCCACCTTTTCAATTAACTCTACTAATGTCATTTCAGGTAATCCTTGACTCACAAGGCCTAGATTTTTATATCCTGTATAAACCTCATGTAGTGTTTGTCTTCCTTTACTGGTTATTACTGTTCTGGGGTCACTTTCTCCATCATTTATTTCATATGTTTTTGAAAACATATAAGGAGCCATTTTAAGTTCTTGTAATGTTATGTCATTAAGAAGAGCAGATATTCTACCAATAAAAGAACAGGTAACAATATAATTTCCACTACTAGCGTCAAATGAAGCATTAAACTTTTGACACATAAGTTGGTACTCCACGGCTTTCCCATAATACCCCTTTAAAATTAATTTAAAAAGAGGGTAGGGGAGTTGGAAAAAAGCAGCATATGGTGAATCTTTTCCTTGTTCAAAAAGAGTTTGTCCTCTTACATCAACAAAATTTATTTGAACTGTTGGGGTGTATGACCTGTTTAGGGTAACTGAAATACTTTCTATTCCAAAAGATTCGGTATCTAACTTATTAGTAATTTTTTCTGTTGTTACATCTTCACCTGTATTGATATCTTTTAAAGTAGTATAAACTTTTTGATTTAAATTACCCCCTCCTGTTGCTACATTAAATCCTTTACCTGTTTGACTATCGGCCCAATCAGTAGTCATATACTCTTTTGAACCAGGTTTTAAAAAATTTATTTCCCCTTCAAACACATCTACAAATGCTTCTGGAGTTTCACTATCAATTCCTACACCACTAATTAATTTACTACGTGGTACTACTCGTGCTTTAAGATTGGCATAAATGGTTAAATTTTCATGTTTAACTGCCCTATCAACCGCTTGACCATTTTGGTATATGCGATTGGGGTCAACTAAAAGAATATTATTCTCTGAAAATTCAACTAGTACATCGTCACCATTTAAAATCTCATTTGCCATCTATTTACATAATTTAATAAGAGGAACCACCAATATTCTTGTTAGTGGTTGGTGCCACCTCCGTTATGGGTTTACTTTCTATATAGGGAACTGCGTAATTCTTTGTTGGTAAACTTTTACCGTAAAAAAAGAAATGATTATCTATCGCTGTTTTATAAACCTGTAAAGAAGCTACTAAAGGATATGGTACAATCAATACTTGCCCATCTTTAATATTCCACTCTAAACCCCCAACAGAAGGATTAGCTTGTAATATTAACCAACCAAAGTACGGACTCTCATAATATTGTTGACTAACTTTATCTAAACGTGACCTCCCTACCTTATATATTACTCTCTTATCAGTAGATTTAGAAGGTAATTTTATATAGGGGACGGTTATATTTTCTCCGTTGATGTTAAAATCTGAATATCTGTTATAATAATTAGACATATTAGTTAAATTTTAAATTAAAGGTATCATTATCACTATTGGTGTCACTATTGTATTCTCTAATATATTCTTCATAAACCCCATTAGACTCTTTTTCATATAATAGTTCTCTAGGTTTATCTTTACTAATAACTGGTCTAGTGCTGGTATCTCCTTTAGTACCTAAATCACTATCACTAGCTAATCCATCTACAAGGACATTATCATCCACAATTTGGGCTAATACATAAATTACGTCGTTTTGAATTTCCCACAATTGTGTTAAATAAAAATTTTCATTTTCAGCAATCGCCTGATTCATTAATACTCTCATATCACTAATCCAATTAGGTTCTGGTTCCGATATGCCTAATGCAGTTTTTAATTCAGTAAAAAATTCACCTTCACCTGTCTCTGCATAAATATTATCTTCTTTAAACTGTGGAACATTCAATGGGGCTACAGTATTTTTATCAATCATTTGTTCTGAGAATAGAAAATACTCAAATAAAATAGTTTGATTAAGTTTGGGAGATTCATCCGAAGTTTGAATGAAATTAATGCCACCAGGATTACTATTATATTTTCCTGATTGGGTAAGTGCTGCTGCAGATGCGGTATTATATCCATTAAGGTCTACCAATATACTACCATTCATAATTTTAGAATAACAACTTAAACTATTAGTGAGATATTTGTAATCATTTCCTAATTCCTTTAATGTGTTACTAGGCCATGTAGGTTGGAAGTCCAGTGATGAAGTTTCGTATACTGGCGTTCCACCACTTAATCTAAAAACAGTAGTTTTACCATTTTCTATAAATCCATCTGTATATCTATTAACAACATTAAACGCATTAACTTCTTTTAAATAATTTAAATGTGTCTTCTTCAAACCTTCATCTAAATCACTAAAAACTTGTCTTAAGTCTGCATCTGCATTAGTTAATTTTTGTTCCAAAAACTTTTTTAATTTTCTTTTTTCACCTCCTGATAAAAAGTTATCTGCTTGTCCTTGAATATAGGTGGTTTCACTTTTAATCTTTCCTCTATATATATTCACTATTTCAGTGAGCCTGGCATCGTAATCCTTACCTACACCTATTAATTCTCCGTTTAACGTAAAAGGAGTTATGGTTGAATCTGTGTCTGCTTCATAATATTCACCTTCATTCCATATTTTATCACTAAAATATACTTGTATAACACCATAATTTAATGTGCTCATAACATCATAAATGGACTGGTGAGTTTCGTGAAAATAATTATATGTTTGTGAATTTAATTCATTAAATTTTGTATCATACTTTATGGTTCCAGTTTCCCCACTTTCGGTTAATACTTGGTTTTCTCTATTACCTATGGTAAAACCATCATTAGGTGATGTGTCTGCTTCTTCCTGTTTATTAGCTGCTTCTTCTGGGTCACCTGAACCTGTCTCTTGGGTTGTCCCTACTAAATCAGCATTCTCCTTTAACCACGCTGCCTCATCTGGGTCTTCATCTGTAACAGTTAAGATGGACCGTGAATCATACATTTCTGTATTAGCATAATAATTAAAAGATAAAGCATTTTGTAATCTATTGACTGGTTCTTTTATTCCTTGACCACCAAGATAATTAAAAGTTAAAGTTACACTCGCAATCATCGGTTGTACCCCTATACCTTCTGGATTTAAATCCAATAAATTATCATCATAGGAAAATCCAATATTTCCAATAGCAATTTTAGTATGGTAAAAATCTCCAATTCTTAAAACACATATGGGTGGAGCACCAAAGGCAGTATTTTTTGCATCCACACCGGTACTTAACCCACCACCTTCTTGTTTGGTAGGAATAGTGGCTCCCGGTCTAACACATTGGTTAAGAAAGGTTAATCTACTATTTAACCCTTCAGGGGTAATAGAATGAAAAGCAGGTTGGAAAAACTTAAACTTTTCACTTAATCTATCATAAATAAATTCGTTTTCTTCTTTTATTAAATCAAAATAATCACATTCGGTTACCATTTTCATTAATACCGTATTAGCAATTTCTCTTCTAGTATTCTTACTTATAAGTTTTTGTTCTTTCTTTTTCTTAGCTAAAGGTCTATCCTTTCGGATAATTGGTGGATTTGGTGGGGGTGTGAGTTGAACTTCTTCTTCTTCTACATCTATTTTTTCAAACTCTATATTATCAATCCACACTTTTCTACATTGAGCTGCCGCCTGTGAATAAACCGCGGAAATAGCTTTTGGTTGGGATATGTCTCCATTGGCGTCTCGTTGTTCAGAATTACAAATACTTTCACCCAAAGCTTGCCCTTCAAAATTAGTTAAAATATCCTTAGTCATATATTCTTTAAAAGCATTTTCATTCCCTAGAGTATAATTTTCAAATAATTGTTTTACGGCATCTAATCTTCTTTTGGATAAATCAACATTGTAATCACTAGACGCAATAGAGCTCGCCGCCCCTTTAAAGGATAAACGTACTTTATATAATCCACCAGTTAAAATCTTATACAATTCTTTTGCAAATGCGGGCCATTTGGTATCCCAATGATTTATCATAGTTTCATTATAGAAATTTCTAAAACTATCTTTATCTTGTTCTAGAGCTTCTCCAACATTAGTATCTCGTGCACTTACCGTTAAATAATCCCCAGCTAATATATTAAATGGTTGTTTACTTGTTTTATCCCTGCTATTAGGGTTAGGTTGGTCATTCTGGAAATAAAAAGTTAGTCCTTTGTAATCGTCTAAATTAGGTATTTCTGGGGTGGGTTCTATTACAGTCTCTACGTCGGTTATAGTGTCTTGTGCAATCTTACCTTTACCTTCTTTGGTCAAGTTTTTGTTGTCTAATTGTTCTTGTAATCCGGCTAGTTCATTAACAGAAAATTGAGGCCACTTTCGTGCTAAATCGTAAATATCAAAATTTTTACATCCAGCAAAAAAAGAATCTACAATACCATCAGTTTCTTCGGGTGTCATATTTTTTAAATATTTTCTAACAATGAGATTTAAAATACTAGGGTGGTCTACTACAATTTTAAACCGTAAGGTGCCCGTTCTATTAGTGTTGTTGTAGGTGTAAACAGGCTCTGGTCTTCCTACAAAATTATTTTCAGTCCAATTAGCATTGCTTGATTCATCTACTTGTAAATCATATGGTGGGAACCACATTATTCTTCCACCGTTAGGTCCTTTCTCACAAGTGGGGAGGTCGTCATAAGTTAATCCTTTAGCAGAACTAGTTCTCCATGCTAAATTTTCCAAAGAAAACATATATTTTTTAACTTTACCACCCACTATATTAGTGGAACCTTTACCTGTTTCATCTGTCCTCCATGGAGCAATATTTAAATTGTAAGGACTATCTAATACCGAATAAGTTTCTTTACGATGGTTCATCCGTGTCTTCATTAATCTACCATATGTGTAATAAGGAATATCCTTAGTCCATACTCGGCAATATTCTCTAGCTACTTCTGCTCCTCTTCCTACTCCGTTTTTAGGTTTATTCTTATCACTAGCAACTTCCTCATTAATTGGGTCAGTATTAATATATGTTCTAACTCGGGAACCTTTTGTTAATTCTTTATACCCATCGTTAAAAACTTTACTTACTTGATTCATCGCATGAGAAACTGATTTAAGTTTAGCTCCTCCTTTTGGGACTGAATCAATAATTTGTTGGGTAACATCCATCACCGAATCATCTCTAAAATCATAATTGGTGGACTTGGTTCTATCGTAGTCTGGTGGGGTCTGATATTCCTTCGTATCATCTGTTGACCCTTCAGCACCTTGGGACGTTCCTGGTTCTTGTGGGCCGGGACCTGCTCCGAAAAATTCAGCTAATTTACCTCTACCAGAACTATCGGTAAACCAAGTAAACCCTCCCGGTACATTTCCTTGGTTAATGTATGTTCTTCCTTTCATACCAAAGTCATATTCATTACTATCGAATTCTTTAGCTACTGCATCAGGACCAAATTGAGGGACATAATTTTTACCAGCATAGGTACTCTCTGGTGGACTAGTCATATCAGCAATTCTATTTCTAGGCCCTCCGACATATTGTGGTGGGTTAGGTGGAAAATTACCCGCTCCTAATATACCACCCTTAATAAAATCTATTGCTTCACCAAATCCTGCTCCAATTGCTGTTTGGGCTTGTGCACCTTCTCCATATTGTGGACCATATACATTATATCTTATATGTTTAAATAATTGATTCTTTGATGCCCCTCCCGTATAGTCTAAAAATCGTTGTGATGGGGATTGTCTTCTTCTGGGTATTCCAATTAAACTACCTAATATTCCTGTAACATCGGATATTATTTTTCCTGCGGTACCTAATCCTCTTGGGGGTTCCAACTCGAAATAATCTCCTGGTATGTAGGAATACGGGACATATACACCAGTTAATCTTGAAACAAAGTCTAATCCTTTCCCTACTAAAGATTTGGGAACAGTTATATTATTATCTCTTTCAATTAAAGATTCCCGTCCTGTCACGATATCTAAAGCTTTAAAGGGGTCTTTTAAAGCATCTACAAAATTTAATCTTCCTATAGTTTCTTGGTATAGTTCCTGCTGAATCCGTGATTGGAATTCGCGTCTCAATGCAAGTGCACCCTGTTGTTGTAATGCACTATCTTCTAATAAAGTAGTAGATAATAATCCTTCTGCCGTTACACCCAATAAAATATCAATGGGGGAATAATATTTGGCTACAGTTCTAAAGGGATTGGCACCAAATAAACCAGCTCCTGTTTCTGGTGCAGTAAAGTTTGGATATTCCCCCTCATTTACTTTTGCAATTTTTTGTGATACATCATATATCTGAATCCAATCAGAAAACCCACCTGATGGTCCATATGCATTCGCCAAATAAGCTTTATCTATATAGAACTCTGCTTGTTCGTCTACTGTTGGTTGGTCTGGTACTGCTAAATCTCTTAATGAATCTACCCTTACCTGTCCATCAGTAAAATCATCTGGTCCAGTATTACGCTTATCAAAATAAGGTGTTGTGGTTGGATTGGGCAGATTTTTAGATAACATTAAATCTCTAAGGGCTTTGGTCCCTGAAAAACTTAAATTAGGTTTCTTATTATCATTTTGTGGTAATCCTGGCATGATTCTTTTTTATCTATATATTATGTGTTTAATGGTCCAAACGCTTGGGGGTCCATATTTTGATAATTAGGAGCTACGGTATTAGAACCTTCTTGTAATGCATTATTCATTGCACGTGCCGCCACCGAGGACTCTTTTAGAGTCTTTACTATTTTTCCAAACATATTCTTCCCATCCATTGTAAACCACGGCATTTTCTCTAAAGTTATATTGATGGATTTGTTGCCCACTAATTCTACTTGGGTTTTAGTAGTCCCTCCACCTGCAGCGGCTAAGCTTGCGGTACTACCCATCTCTGGTTTCAGTCTACCCGATATCCAGTCATTGCCATGGGTTTGGATGGCACCTATTCCCCCACCACCACCAGATTTATTACCTACAACATACTTTGGGGTACCGTCTGGTTTGATATCAAAATCATCAAATTTATATCCCCCATCTGCATTTATTTCTAAGTTTTCTACAGTACGTATGCCGAGTCCCTTCATCAGTTCTATCATAAAATTACCACCATTTAACGCTTTATCCAGTGCCGTTATACTCAATTGGGGTAATTTTTCTATGCTGTCCCCTAATTCTAATATACCCTCTTTCATATCTGTCCAAGATTCTGCCCCTGTTAATTCTAACATTCCTTTTTTAACTCCTTCACTAATATCATCTCCTATTTCTGCAACTATTCCTCCGGGTAAAAATTTATCACTTGTTACATTTCCAACTAACGAAGTCTGTATTTCAGATAGGTCTAAGTTCTTAATTAGTCCGAGCGTTAGGGTTTTATTCATAGCCCCAACACTATTATTTATAGCTTCCAAAAGACCTGTTTGTTCCCGTAAAACATCTTTTTCGGACATCTTTTGCTGTTTTTGCATCTTCACTAGGTCCTTAATGTCGTTCCCTTGTAGTTCATTGATATTCTTGAAAGATTTAACCATTTCCCCATCTTTCCCTAATGATTCTATTTCTACTTCATACTTTCCTCCTTTACCAAGTTTCGCGATACTACTAATAAAATTTTGTACTTCTTCAGATTCACCTAATAGGTCTCCCGTCATCTGATTTTGAATGGTTTCAAACTTCTTTTGAAGTTTTATCATATTCGCTAACTCATCTTTAGGAATATCAAGAGCTTTGGCCATATCTCTTAATTGTCGTTGTGCGGTTGGTGGGAACATTAGTTCCCCATTCTCACCTACAACAACCATCTCTTTTCCTACACCAACTATTGCGTCTTGTAATCCCTCTAAATCATTGGTGGCCATATACATTAACTTCATTGGGTCTGCTAAATCTCCAAATCCCCCACCTATTACTTGTAATTGTGCAGCTAAATCAATTGCCCCCTCTGGGTCCATAACCTTTTCAGCTAAACCAGCTACTTGCTCCATTCCCAGACCTAATCGTTCGGATTGGGCTGCCATTTTTGCAAATCCTTTTACACCATCTGCAAAATTATAAAGATTGAGCATTTTCATGTTTTGCCCCATGTTTTCCATGAAAGCTTCCATATTAACACCCATCATTCTTGCAACATCAGCCATCTCCGTAGCCTTGGTTATATTGTTACCAATGGTGTCACCCATTTGGTCGAACATTTTAACCATAGATGCAACCTCATGTTCAGTAAGTTTAAATGCTTTTTGGAATACCGATAGTCTGTCTATTTCGTCTGCAGTAAAAGAAATATTTCTTCCCACTTCCTTTCCTATTGCAGTAACTGTATTGAGAATGTCCTCTTGTGAAATCCCCCATTTTGCGGTCGTCTGTTCTGCCTCAGTGATACGGGCATTGGTACGTTGTTGTAGGACCCCAACTTGACCTAACTCAGTGACAATAGCTTTTCTAGTTTTAGCCTCATGTTCAAGGGCCTCCCCCGCTATAGTCAAAAGTTCAAGCATCACAGTCTGCTTGTTAGTTAACGCATCATATCGAGTTAGAAGTTTATCTAATTCAGGAAGGGCACTATTAAGAGCACCCGCACTATTTGCACTTCCCGTATTTGTATTAGAGGTCATAGATTTTGCCTTGGCCTCATTAAGCTTCTGCAACTTTTGGTCTGCATCGAGTGCATTCCAGACCCCTAGGGTAGATACACCTACCTTTTTTAATGCGGCTTCATTTTCTTGGTATATCTGCGTATTAGTTTTAGGCATCAGCTATAGTTTTATTAATAAATAGATGGGGATTAATTTTCTAGAGTCTACTTTTGTTTTTTGCTTGGTCGGTAGCTTCTCTTTTTTTCTCGAATTCTTCTGTAAGTTTCCCTATATAATACCTACGTTCATATATAGGCATTTCCATAATGTCACTATGAGAAAAATTTGCGAGTTTGACTAGGTAGTAGATTTCATCGAGCACAGCTTGCCTATACTCCGAAGAAAGAGCGAAAAAAGTGGGCGCCAAACACCACTGATGTCGTGATATCTTCTCCTGATGGCGCTTTGACCGTAACTGATAAATCTAGTCCCGGTTGATTATTCCAAACGTATTTTTTAAACTCCTGTGAGTCACGTATTGGCATCGTTTGTATCATTTCTGAAAGTTTTCCTAAATCTCTTTCTCCTTCAATTTCTTGAATTAAAAGTTCTAATCTGCGAGTTGCTATTGGAGTAATTTGTCCATTGTGGTATTGTTCGTCTAAATTTGTAAGTTCATTCTCTTGTTGTGAATTTAAAAATTTAAACTTAATTTTTTTCTTCGTCTGGGGAAATATATAATCAAATTCACCATTACTGTCAGCTTTTAATGTAAAATCTTTTATTTTTACATTACTTAAATCATGTGTGTGGGTAAAATTAGTGTTGGTTTTTGGGTCAGTCAAAGTGAATTCATAGCTGGGTCCATAAGCGGTGTTTCGTAAAAATATTAAAAGAGCCTGTTTATCACAGTCTAACATTTCCTCTACTCTTAATTCCCCACCTACCACTTTTCTCTTTAATAATCCATCAATTAAATTTCCTGATTTAACAATACTCGGTGAACTTAACAAATTTTCATCCGAGGCATTAAGATAAGTTATCTTTACCTCTTTTACTTTATTCACATAAAAGATGCCCTGTGATGGTAAACTAACTACATCATAAGGTACTTTTATTTGGCTGATATCGGAATAGTGGCTCGGGTCCATTTGTTTTTTATAAATTTAATTTTATATTTTAAGAAGTCAATGTTTTATATAAATACACTATGATTAAAAATTTTAACATAAAAAAAATAACTAAAACCGAGTGTAAGTCTATACTTGAAGAGTACCATTATCTATCTAAAATTAATAAAGGATTTAGATGTGGGTACAATTTCGGATTATTTACCAATAATGTATTAGTGGGGGTGTGTGTCTTTCACTCGCCGTCCGTCCCTGAAACAGTAAAGGGGTGTTTTAGTTTAAACAGAGACCAACAAGAAGGTATTTTTGAATTGGGGAGACTATGTTTAAGACCAAATATTACCCAAAAAAACATACTTTCATGGTTTATATCAAAATGTATTAAATTACTCCGAAAAGAAATTACTGTAAGAGCACTTCTTTCATATGCGGATTCATCATTCCATAATGGATATATCTATCAAGCTACTAATTTTGGTTACTATGGTCTAACCGATAAGAAAAAGGATTTCTGGTTCGATAATGGAGATGGAACCTACACTAAACACCAAAGAGGACCAGTAAAAGGATTTAAGGGGGAGTGGAGACCTAGAGCTCGTAAACATCGTTATCTACTAATCTATGATTCAAATTTAAAATGTAAGTGGGGTAAATTTCCGTATCCTAAAGAAGAAAATAAATCTCCTTTAAATAAAAAACCCACACCTGTAAGCGTGGGTTAAATGTAGGTCTTTATAATTTGTCTAATTTCTTAGTAAACTAAGATACATCTATCTGGTCGAAGAGTCGCACTAATGGTAGCAAGTGCATCATCACTATATCCTAAACTATCAAAGTTAACATCTGTTAAGAATGTTCCTTGTAAAATCCATTTTTCTACAACTACACCTGTAGGGTCTAACATCTCTAAATCAATGTCTTTTTTGTATCCTGCGGCATATCCCATTCTTCCTGTTACCGATTCCGCGTGTAATCTTACCCATTCCATCAATGCTTGTGCAGCCGAAGGACCAATTGGGTCTCTGAATGTTACATTTATTGTATTCCATACAAATCTACCAGCAACATAGGTAGAAGTATTTAAAAAAGGAATTTCTACAGAATTAACTGTAACCTGTGGTCCAGATGTTGTTTCCACATACCATTCATTAATACCCAACGATGAAGGAAATCTAAGAATAAACCTATTTTTCTTTTTGGGTTCATACGGTATGGGCATTTTCATTAATAAATCAGCCATGGTAATATTTTTGTTTTTCTAGTGTTATTTCTTAATAAATATACAGTTTTACAAAAACCGATATTAAAACTCTTTACTTTAATATTTTAAAATTATAATATGCAAAGCATAAAGCCATTTCATTATATAATATAAATATTAGAAGCTTATTCTTTAGCATGCATTACAAATAACTTTTTACTTAATTCTTTTGGTAAATCTCGTTTTAGTATCATCATTTGTTTAATATTCTTTAAATCATCGTCTATAAAAACAATCTCATCATAGGATGTTAATAATCTTTCTACGACTTCAGCCTTTTTTTCGTAATCCGTTTCCGCTTCTAACTCTTCCATCCTCTTAATATCATTAACCGCAAATATATTCTCTCGTTCTAACCTGTCCCCCAAGGGGATTAAGTCTCCTCGTTTATCTTTATACATCAACCAATCCTTTAAACCTTGATAGACAATATCTTCGTTGGACCTCGCCGTTAAAATCCCAATCTGATGTCCTTGTTTAATAAAATCATCCATTATAGATAAATTTGCTACTATGGGTTCCGCCTGAGAAATGGACTGTCTAGTTTTTTCAGGGTTCATGAAATCCCGATAATCATAATATTGTTTGGTCTGGGGTGTTACGTGTTCCAAACCATACTCGTAAGGGGTCAATGCTACCTCCTGTGAGTCGCTTGGGAGTTTTCTATAGATATATACCCCAGTTGGTTTTAAGAGGGTGTCGTCCACATCTAATAGTATTAATCTATTAGTTTTTGCGTATTCATTAAGAATTTGTTTTATTAAACTTTTCATAAACAATTATAGTTCTACATAATAAATATATTTATTAGTAGGTATGTTAGTAGAACAAATAAATAGAATGAAAAATTTAATGTTAATGGAAGCCAAAATGGTTACCTTTAACCAACCTAATGGAAATTTTGTAATCTTAGCTGGTGGTCCCGGTGCCGGTAAAAGTTACGTCAGTCAACATTTTATAGATTTAGATAATGTTAAACCCTTTAATGTAGACAACTATAGAATAGCAACAGCAAAAAAATTGTGGGGAGATAACTGGGAAGAAATTATATCCACAGATGAGGGGTATAAAACAATTCTAGATTTAACTCATACCACTTCAGACCCACGTAATGTAACCATTCAGTTTCTAAAAAACTTCTTAGAATCAGAAAGAAAAGAACCTACGAATATCGTCTATGACGCGGGTGGAGGACAAGAAAAAGTAATGAGAGATATTATAAAACTTGCAGAAGAAAATGGATTCGTTGTGAGTATTGTTCATGTCGTAACTGAATTAGAAAAAGCTTTAGAACGTAATCTAGAAAGAGAGAGGAGCTTACCACCAGAAATGGTTGTAGATTATCACGATAAAGTTAAAAATGCGGTCTCAAATTTAGTACCGTATGTAGATAATTATTGGGTAATTGATAATACTCAGGATTTAGCTCCTAGTGAAAGACCGTTGGGAAGGATACACCAACTTAAGTAGGTATCTTATTAATTGTAATTTTAATATCAGGAAAAGCTTCTAATACTTCTAACACATCTACAATATGTTTATCTTTATCTTCCCAATATTCTACTTCTTCTACCTGTGGATATTTTTTCAATAATTGTAAAACTCTTTGACCTTTGGACCTGTTACCGTTTTTCCCTTGGATGGGTAGGTATTCGTCAAAAAATACGAAACGTGAATCCAATAAAGTTTTTAAATCT
>Ga0098047_10000017_pt1 | contig 70642 bp, 95 predicted proteins | sample 12_taG_FD_92585 | JGI IMG/M metagenome (GOLD analysis project Ga0098047, IMG submission 92585) | Marine viral communities from the Subarctic Pacific Ocean - 12_ETSP_OMZ_AT15267 metaG | ecosystem: Environmental > Aquatic > Marine > Oceanic | place: Subarctic Pacific Ocean | collected 2015-01-16 | reverse complement strand
GGTTGACGTGTATCGCTAGACACTTACCAGGATTCCGACTCTTCCATCCGTAATGACGCTCCTTGGCACAACCACATCCGTAGCAAGACATATTAGGATTGTCGTCAATAAACTTCTGAATGAGAGGTTCAAGTTTTGAGGACAGATCCCAGATGATATCAAACCAACCATCACGGGGGAATCCCCAGCACATGAGTGTTGATTGCATCGGTGCGTTCCTGTCTCCATAGAGGAGGGGAAATGCCTTAACGAGCTTCTTATCTAGCTCTTCATTCATCTTATTCTCCTTATCCGTGTTCTGAAAGTTCTTTCTGGAATTGACCTTGGTGGACTAAAAATACTCATTTAAAAATGGTAGGGCTACCCGGACTCGAACCGGGAACCTGCGGTTTATGAGACCGACGCTCTAACCTGATTGAGCTATAGCCCTATATAGTTTATTATACCATTACCCCCATTGCTTTACATGCCAGCATAACTAATATAGCCTATCAATATGAGTTGAGCTTTCTAGTGCTCCTGCTGATGACTGGATAATAAAATTTGATTTTGCTTGCAGATCAGAAATACAATATGCTCCTGAATATGATAGACCGCTTCTAATGCCCACCTCTAGAGTCTTAATTACATCTGAAACAGCACCCTTAACTGAAACTGTTGATGAAACTCCCTCTACAGATGATGTGTGACCTCTCCAATCTATCTGAGCATTTTTGCTTGCCATTCCACGATACACCTTTTCTGCGTGACCATTAAGATAGATTATCTCTCCTGGTGCTTCGAACGTTCCTGCTAGTAGTGACCCAAGCATTACAAAGTCTGCTCCGGCGGCCAGCGCCTTAACAATATCACCGCTTGTTTTAATTCCACCATCAGCAATAAGTGTAGCTTCTCTATCCGAATAAGAGCAGTCAATAATAGACTGAAGAGTTGGAACACCGTGTCCTGTTTGAATTCTTGTTGAACAAATAGATCCGCCCCCAATTCCTACTCTAACACTGTCTGCGCCCCAGTCTGATAGAGCATTAAACCCTTCAAGTGTAGCAACATTTCCTGCCATGATATGAACAACATCGCCAAAAATTTCACGTAAAGAAATCAGTGCCTTCTTCATAAGAATATGATGACCATGAGCAATATCCACACACAGTATGCGAGCACCAGCATCATAAAGTGCAGTCGCCCGATCTATATAATCCCCAGTAACTCCCACAGCGGCGGCGGTGAAGAATCCGATCTCTGACGAAGAGCGAACAATGTTTGACTGGTCCTCTATAGAATTATACCTGTGAACCACTCCTAACCCGCCAGCGCTGTTCATAGCAACACACATGTCTAGTTCAGTAACTGTGTCCATTGGAGAGGATATTAGTGGAAGTTCAAAAACCATCTCACTTTCTAGCTCCATAGATAGATCAATATCTTTTCTTGATGTAATATCACTAAACCCTGGAACAAGAAGTACATCATCAAAACATACTGTATTTTTCATTATGTGATAGCCTCTCTAGATTCAATTTTCTTTCTAATCACCTTGCTTAATCCAGGATTAATCTCAATCATTTCTGGAATAATATTATGCCTAATCCTATTTCTTGAATATCTTACTTCATCATTAGATGGATCAGATACAAATGGAACAAATTTTCTACTAACCCAGTCTAGCAAGTCTGACTTTCTTGTGGATAAAAACGGCCTAATGATTTTTCCATTGCTTGATGGCATTAGCCTCGGATCTCCGTGAAGAGAGGTAAATACCCACCATTCTACAACATCGTCTAGGTGATGTGCAGTCACAATCTTTCCATCTAGTGAATTAAAAAATGAGTATCTCTCATTTCTCCAGTGTTCCTCAGGAGATTCATCAATACTTCTCTCTCTAGAAATAAGCCCGGCTGTAAACGGAATACTATTATCTTTACAGTATCCTTGAACAAATTTTTCTGCGATGTCTCCATGATCAGTTCCATGATTAAAATAAGCCACACTAACTTCCTTTCTTCCTTTTATCAAGAAATCAAGCGCTGCCATAGAGTCTAGCCCACCGCTACATGCTAGTGTAACTTTCTTTGGAATTTTTCCCAAAATCCTAATCATAGAAGAAATGCCACCACATACTTTATTGTAACACACATAACAATAATTTGCACATAAAATTAAGCTATTATAAAAGTTAGCTCATTAAACTCTTTTTAAACGTGTCTGGAAATATCTTTCGATTTCTTCCATAAAATCTATTCCAATCTGAATCAAGAACATATGATGTTGCGTTATCATCATAAGATCTAACACTTCTACCAATTGCCTGAACTATTTTCTTAGCAGTCTGTAATGAATACCACCCTTCCCATTTATTCATTCTCTTTTTAACAAGCGGGTCTCCAAGGTAAGGATATGGTATCTTTACAAGAACTTGAAATCTTGAAAGATCATCCTTTAGATCAACACCCTCTGACATGGATGGTGATAATAACACCGTCGGCTCCTTTGTGTTTAGATGTCTCTTTAATATCTTTTCTCTATTTTCTGTATTGTGAATCAGTAACCTGCTGTTTTTAATATTATTCTTTAAAAATTTTGCTATCTTATACGTGTGACAATGTATGATGCCTTTCTCATCTTTGTGTTGATCCAGTATCTCTGATATTGCCGCAGACATCCTCGGAAGTGTCTGATCTATCATTTTTGCACTCATCGATCCAATTGGAGAAATAAGGACCGGGTGATTTTCAACAGGAAACGGAGAAGGAAGAGAGATAGCCTCTACATCTTCTTCTCTTATTCCCAAAGACTCACAAAAAGTTCCCATATCTAGAATTGTTGCAGACATCATTATTACCTGTTTTCCAAGCCTAAAGAGGTATTCATCAGCAAACGGAGAAATATCAATAGGTTTAAATGTAAACTTTCTCATAGATCTCCCATACCCAGGAATAAGATCAAACACCCAATTATCTTTGTCGTACACAGAGAGAAACGTTCCCACCTTTTTTACGTGAGATCTTAAAAGGTCATGTTGCTTAGACAAAGATTCAAATTCCTTAAGTCTATCTACCATTCCCATCTTTTCAAGAGATTTTTCAACATGCTTTAGCTGAGACTTTACTTTTGGGTAATACACCTCTTGAATCCATTTCATAGCCTTGAACTGAGTATTTACATCTGTCCAGTGAAGTTTGAGTGCATGTTTGACAAATCTTTCTGATATCGTCACCTCTATAAACTTACTAAGTTCTGCCTCAATATTATGAGCTTCATCAATTATCAGTAGGTCTCTGGGTGTTATTTTTTTAGAATAAGTTGCTTCAGTTAAAAGATAAGGAAAGTTTGTCACAGACTCCGAAGATTCTAAAAAATCTTTCTTATCGTTCTTATAGGAGCAATTAAATGTGCACCGTTTAAAAAACTTAGATGATCTATCTGCATTTCTAAGAAGCTGCTGTGATATCTTACATGTATTTCCTCTATGATACGAGCATCTATAGTTAGAAGAAGACTTGATTGATTTCATACAGCCTCTTGTATTACCAAAATCTTTTACATACTGCTCCTGAAGAAGCTTTTGTGTCGTTACAAAGTATGAACCCGGACTGTAATCATCAGGCTCTGATCTCAGATTATTCATATATCTAGAAACAGTCACAGCTATTGCACTTTTTCCAACACCCGTTCCTGCCTCAACTATAACGTATTTCTTTTTCTTATTTATAAGAGCATCAAGCGCAAAGTCTATTGCTTCTGATTGACTCTCTCTAATCTCTACGTGCGGAAAAAGTGAATTATATCTAAACATCACCTATCTCTCCTTGATCTATTTCGCCTAGATATCTCCTCAAGAAATCTTTTTTGAAATCTTTTCTGGCTCCACCTTTTTAGGCCTTCTTTTTTTATAAACCACCGTCTGAACTTGGGTGATATCTTTACCTCTATCTCTGCCATTCCTTCCTTTGCCTCTCTTATTTCTACTATTCTTACCTGATCTTTTCTCACCCGATCTTATCTCCTTTACCACCTGCCAGTCATATATCACTGACTTACAGTCCTCTGGATTGTCATCCTTAGAGTATGGCACACCCGCCTTTATCAAGCTGTCTAGGTCTATTTTTCTTACAAGCGTGCCCATGTAGATTCCAAGCTTCTCGTTGTCAAGCTTGAGTACCTTCATATGAACGTTTACACCGGCAAAGCTTTTAACTTCATAAACCCTTCCAGGCTTTAATTTTCTAGAACGAGGTTTATCACTCTTAGTTGTCATTTTTAACAGACATGTGTATTTAACCAGTGGAATGATTGAATATTTAATATAGAAATATTACACAAAAACTAGAATATTTACAATCTACTGCCCGTGTATCTTGACAGCCTCTCTCATGCCACTCAAGTTAAATCCTGATGCAGGCATCACCCAGACTATATTTTCAATTACCTGGGGTCTTTCTCTAAATGTGCCTATATCAACTGCAACAAGCACACCCAGATAGTTTCCAAATTGATCAAATACGCCGGCACCGGAAGCTCCCATCCATGTGTATGACTGAAGAATAAGCCTTCCTCTTTCAAGACCAGCAACTGATCCTCTCACAGTTAATAGATCATGCTCATTTGGAAACCCAGTGTATGTGATATTTTCTCCAATAAGATCATCGATGCTTTTTCGTGTGGGTCTAAACCTAACGGGTCTTCTAGACCTTATGTTTGAAACGCTGAGAATAGCTAGATCGTTTTCAACACTTCTATAGATAACTCTTCCAAGAACGTTCTCTCCAACTCTTCCCTCTACTATCATGAAGTTATTATCATCTACCACGTGAAGTGCTGTTATAACGACCTTCTTTCTTGAAATTATTGTATATGTTCCTGATCCATAAGATTTTCTATCAGGCGATCTAACCAAGACAGCAGAGTCTCTAACGTCAGACTCCAGGTTAGAGAGAGACGATCTTTCAACAACAAACTCTAATGTGTTTATTTCCGGTGTCGCTCGTGCATGAGGTGATAAAACTATCATCATAAAAAGAATCATTATTTTTTTTATAGTCTGCATGTTAACACCTTTATTATTCACAAATTAAACCTCTTAAAAACTCTCGAGTCACAGCTCTCTCATCAATTCTCTCATTGATATCTACCTCAAGATCTCCATCCTCCGGAGATACGAGACTAACATTCCCCTCTTCATCCTTTACAACCTGTCTTACATCACTTCTCAATCCTCTGGATGAAAGATATTCTGACACGGCCTTGACATTCTTTCCTGAGTCATCATAAAATGACACAAAGTTTATTGAAGGATGAGATTCAAGATACTCATCTATCACATCAACCTTTCGCATAGGATCCTTATCACCAACTCCCCTAAAATCAACCTTACTAGCGGGATCGATTATTCCAAGCCGCCTTTCAAGAAAGTTCATGACAAACGGTTCAACTCCCTGATCTCTTGCAGTTAAGATTAGAATCTTCCTACTTCCCTGAGCATCAACAAATCGCTTAAAGAGGTCTGAGATAAATGGCATAGGTGCTGCTTTTTCAACATCGACCGTACTGAACTCCTCAAATGCGATGTCTGGATCAATTGACTCACCTGGCTGAAGATCATAGATGGCAAATTCCTGCGAGCTTATCATCTTTGATCCAGCTCCGTAATCCGTCGTAACCCTGACCTGTTCCTCAGTCTCAGCCAGTGTGTCATCAAAGTCAAGGACTCGAAGCTTAGACGGTTCGTCTCTAACATTCTCATAGATAAAGTCTTGAATAATAGACCTTATACTAATCTTATCTATATTTTTATTTAAAGCCATTTATACTGTGTCTCATTGATGTATATAATTAATTATGTCATTATGGACAATTTAGTACAATTTCCTACATTCATAATAGAAAAACAAAGAGAGCTCGCTAGGCTTGAGCATGAAATTAGAATGGACAGGCACCGACTAGAAGTAGACATCATGAAGACTAGAAGCCAAAAATCAAAGATGAGTCTCTACATACTGTCATCATTCTGTCTGGGAATGGTGATATCTTTTCTCATGTTCTATCTTCTCAGCACTGTTTAGCCCGTATCCTTCCCTAGGAAGGGGTAGATCATCGCCAGGTCGAAGTCGCCCCTGTCTCAATCTCGCTGTATGTTGGCAATAGTGTGTCTTCCGATCCTGAGGTTGTTGATACCTCGGTTCTTCCATCTTCATCCATAAATTCCACAGTATCATCATCCCATATAGTGACTCTTGAAAATGGTGTCCCCTCATTGCCGACTATTTCGGCGTCGTGTGTCCATCCCGCTCTACCCTTGCCCTTGCCCGTTGTGTCCTCTATTTTCTCCCAGTCCCTCCTATCACCGTAGAGGAAGGTGGCCACCACATCCCCCACCTCGTATTCCGATTGACCTTCCGCGGCGGCTTCCTCGTCGTCGATCTGTGCCTCGTCGTCGCTGGATTCCTCAGATTTGGCGAGTGCGAGAGCGGCGAGCCTGGAAGCCTCTTGAGAAGCCGCGGATCGCACCAGACCGGCCTCTCCAGATTCATCTGCCTCTCTTGCGTCTGGAAATTCCTTATCTAGATTTCCTCGAGATTTTGCAAATTTTGTAGCTGATAGAGAGATCCACCTTCCATCAGTTCCCTTCTTTCTAGTATGCCACATTTCATCCTTGACCGTGTACTCCCACTTCCTGTCGTGTGGATACTCATAGACAGATTCTCCTCTAGCTAGCTGTTGTCGCTGCTCAGGTGTCGATGGAGCAGCTAGGGCTGCCAGAGACACTGGGTATCCACCACCCCTCGTGTCTTCAATCGTCTCTTTCCAGGTTCTGATTATTCCCTGATCTCTGCTGCGATACTTAGCTATGTTATTAATGTGGACCACAGCAACTGTTGAAAGAATTCTATCTGCGTCCTGCCTTTCCTCTGGAGTTCCGTCTCTAGCATTCCCAAACTGTACCTGAACGTAATCCTTTATGTTGTCAGCCAGCACCAGCTCACCGGGGTCTGATGCTCTTATTGCCGCCTCCTCTTCATCAAAATTAAAGTCATCATCCATGTCTCGGGCGGCAACCTCAAACTCTTCTGCGGCATCAGCCTGCTCTCTTAGGGCCCGCCTCCGCCTATTAGACTCTCTAATAAGCTCTCTTCTTATTAATAATCGTAGCTGACTTTCTTTAATTCTCATTGGTGGATCTCCATTCATGTATAACTATTACGCTTGCGATCATTTTGTATGCTTATCAGCAACTGATGCAGACGCCCACGCATTAGGCTTAACCTTACATGATAGCCCAGTGGATGTGGCCCACCCTTGTATCTGATCCACATAAACACTTGTCTTAGATTTTGGGCCTCTTCCTATATCCACGTGAACCTCTATTTCCGCATCAGGAAACCTCTCCATCATGTCAAGAGCAACCTCTAGAGAGTGTGTGACCTCACTCATTATTCTTAATCTTAGGTTTGAATATTGCGGCCCTGTGTCCTTAAATCTCTTAAAGAAGTATTTTCCGCCGCGAGATCCTTTTGCTCCATGTAGACAGATAGCTGTTGCAAATATACATGTATTATCACAAAGCTGGCTATCTGATCCTATAAATATCTTTCCACCGTGTGACACATACCTCTCAATTTCTATGAGAATGTCTTTAAATATTATCTCTCTTCCTGAACCTGTTATCCAGCCCTTCTTATTCATGACTATTTCCCCTGTTACATAATTAAATATTCTAGAATAAGACAAATAAGTGGAGCGGGAGACGGGACTCGAACCCGCGACCAACAGCTTGGAAGGCTGTGACTCTACCAGCTGAGTTACTCCCGCCCGCGATAAAATTTTTCATGTATAAACCCATCTGGAACATTGTAGATGATAGTTGTAAATCCATGAAATCTGGGTGGAATTTTTTTTCTCACTGTCTTGGAGCTATCTCCCTCGACGTATATTCTGAGTATCGATCCATCAGAATCCTTTCTCATCCTTGTTTCAAAAGGATCATTTGTAATATCAAACAGCTTTACACTTAGTAGATCAATAACTTCATCTTTTGATAGTTTATTTTCTTTATATTTTTCATCGTTGCTCATATTGCCTCACAGCTTCATATAGGATTATATTCGCAGCCTGTGATGTGTTTAAACAATATCCAACACCAGGCATAGGAATATGTATAATATCACCATTCATAAGAATTCCTATTGGGACACCACATTCCTCTTGACCCACAACCAGACACACAGGGCTAGAAAAATCGAAAACATAAGAAGTAAGGGATTCTGAATTTTCACAAACTTCCGCAGATATGAGTTTAGTTCCTGTATTTTTTGCGTAATCAATAAACTTATCTGGTGATGTATATTGTTTAATCTGAACATAATCAAATAAGCTTCCTGATAAAGAGTTTAACTGAGATCTCTCCGGAACTGATCCAATTACATGAATGCCGCTTGCACCAAAGCAAGCGGCACTCCGGATAAGATAACCAAGGTTACCATCGCACTGGAAATTAACACAGCAAAGACTGATAGGATAATTCTTAGAGCTAGGCTTTTTGGCATCATATCTCTCTCTCCTGCTTCTCTCCCTAATTCTCAAGGAGATGCCTCTTGATATTCGGCATCGATGATATCGTCATTCTCATCAGCTGTCTGAGAAGGCTCTTGAGATGTGCTATACATCTCTGCTCCAGCTGCATGAAGTACTGACTCAAGAGATGAGTATGCGCTATCAATAGACGTGATATCATCAGATAAAAGCGCGCTTGTTGCATCTTCTAACTTGCTATTAAGCTCAGTCTTTGTCTCATCTGAGAGATTTTCGCCATGCTCACTTACAATCTTTTTGGACTGATATACCATAGAATCTAGCTTGTTTTTAGACTCTATCATCTTTCTTCGAAGTCTATCTTCCTCTTCGTGAGATTTAGCATTTTCCACCATCTCGCTAACTTCTTCATCTGTCAATGTCTCGCCGGCAGTGATTGTAATAGATTGCTCCTTTCCGGTAGCCTTATCCTTTGCAGAAACACTGACAATTCCGTTAGCATCAATATCAAATGTGACTTCTACTTGAGGCATACCTCTTGGTGCTGGGGGAATTTCAGTTAACTGAAACTGTCCCAGAGTCCGATTGTCAGATGCAAACTCTCTTTCACCCTGAAGCACGTGTATGTCAACTGCAAGCTGATTATCCGCTGCTGTAGAAAATACCTCGCTCTTTGAGCACGGGATGGTAGTATTTCTATTAATAAGCCTCGTACATACGCCGCCCAGCGTCTCGATTCCCAAAGAAAGCGGAGTGACATCTAAGAGCAAGATATCATTCACATCTCCTGAAAAGACTCCACCTTGAACAGCTGCTCCCATCGCGACGACTTCATCTGGGTTGACAGATGAATTTGCACTCTTTCCAAAGTATTTCTCGACTGCATCTCTCACTGAGGGTGTTCTAGTAGAACCACCAACAAGAATTACATCATCGATATCTGAAGGCTTAAGTCCAGCGTCCTTTAGAGCGTTCTTCACCGGTGTCAGTGTGCTCTTTACAAAAGACTCGATCATCTGCTCAAACTTCGCACGAGTAAGTGTGAGAGCTAAATGCTTTGGTCCAGATGAGTCTGCTGTGAGAAATGGAAGATTAACATCTGTCTTCTGTGTGCTTGATAGCTCGATCTTTGCCTTTTCAGCAGCATCCTTCACTCTTTGAAGAACCATGGTATCAGATCCCACATCTATTCCAGTGTTGCTCTTAAACTCAGATAGCATCCAATCCATGATTATTTGATCAACATCATCACCACCGAGATGAGTATCTCCATTAGTGCTCATAACCTCTACAACACCATCAGATATATCGAGAATTGATATATCGAATGTTCCTCCGCCAAGGTCATACACAGCAACCTTCTGCTCATCAGTCTTATCTAGACCATACGCTAGTGCTGCTGCTGTTGGCTCATTGATAATCCGTTTGACTTCTAGCCCAGCAATCTTGCCGGCATCCTTTGTTGCCTGTCGCTGTGCGTCATTAAAGTATGCAGGAACAGTGATGACTGCATCACTAACTTCATGTCCCAGATATCTTTCAGCATCTCTTTTAAGCTTGATAAGAATTTGTGCACTAATCTCTTGAGGTGAAAGTTTCTTTCCCCCTACAGATATTTTGCACATCCCACCCTTGCTTGTAACGACCTTATATGGAACTTTTTCAGATTCACTCTTTACATCATTCATCTTCATTCCCATAAACCTCTTGACAGAATACACTGTATCTTCAGGATTTGTGATAGCTTGTCGTCTGGCTGTAACACCAACTAATCTGTCTCCCTCCCTAGTGTATGCAACAACAGAAGGCGTTGTTCTTGCACCCTCCTCATTATTAATAACTTTTGCTCCTCCTGATTCCATAACTGAAACAGCAGAATTTGTAGTTCCTAAATCAATTCCTATAACTTTTGACATCTTTTAAAACTCCTATGTTTGTGTCATAAATAATTTAATCACCATATTGTGTGCGAACAGGGGCTTTTTTTATTTTTTTTCCTGAAAGCAAATATAAAACTATTGTAGTTGATGGAAGTATCTGAATTTCATGCTCACCACCCTCAAGAGATCTAATGAGCTTTCCTCCACCATCTGCTCTGTTTAGGCTTACCCACAACCTGCCCTTGTAATAAAATGGAGATCCTGGACAAACCCTACCGAGCCTTTCCTTTTTGACTATGAATTTGTAGCTTAAAGACCCTTCATCTCCTAATTTCATTTAGCGCCTGGCTTTCTCTTAATCTTCTCTATGATGGGGATGAATAACATTATAGACAAACAGCCCAGGACTATTCCAGTTGTCATTCCAGTCATAGAGGGATCAAGCGCTGCAGCTGCACCATCTGAAACTGAATTAAAGCCTGTTGCTCCTACAACTGCGCCAAGAATAGGATTGGCATCTTTTCCAAGCCTTTTTGAAAGCCATCCTTCAATGTCCACACCCATATACATGCCAATTAGCACAATACCATTATCAATAGCACCAAAAGCAAAACCTTCCATGACAAATTACTCCTCTTCTCTTTCGGATTCTTCATCCTTTTTTAGGGTAGCAATTGCATCTCTTGCTCTTTCCCAGCATTCCGGACAGTATATATTAACTAAATTCTTTTCTTCTCGAACTATGACCATCCAACTATTGAGCATCTCTGCATCTGTCTTATCGAAAGGAGATTCACAGCAAGTACACTCATCTCCAATTTCATTAAATAGCATTATCTTTTTAGACAGGTCATCATGTCCCGCCTTTTGTGCCATCTTTGCTGCAGCTCTTCTTTGTTTTCTATTCACTTTTTTCCAGTATATAAGTTCAATTGGTACCGGGTGCGGGACTCGAACCCGCAAACCCACAGGGTGACAGATTTTAAGTCTGTTGTGTATACCAATTCCACCAACCCGGCATATTAATCATGAATAAAGTATAATACAATATTCATTAATTTACACGTAGTAGGATCTATTTTTCACAAACAAAGAGAAGAATATATGTAGAGCTTAAGAATCCTATTCCGCTAAATAAAACTCCCTCAGCGCTTCCCATAGCTGCACAAAACAAGGCGGATGTAGCATTTACTCCTGAAAGAACTGACCAGAACGTCTTGTTTTTTAAAACCTTCACTATCCCGAATCTCCCGTATCCTTTTCACAGTCTGCCCATATAGCATATGTGATGTCAATATTGCTTCCATCCGCTGGAGCAACTGTAAAAGAAATAGAATTGGCTGAGCTATCGTAGGACCAGTCCGTTGATAGAGATCCGTCTACTTCAACCTGAATGGTGTCTTCAATTGGATTATTAGAAAGCGGAAAGGTCATTATGGCCATGGATTCTCTAGCTAGTGTGTCCATTGTGACGCTCCAGTCAGATGCACAAATTGACATAAATGTACCTCCTAGATCTGAAACTACATCATAATATCCATCTCCAAATTGTGCGCTGCCGTTGCCTGTGCATCCTGAAGGGTGATCACCAGCTACTGCATGAGCGACAACAAGATCTGACGAGCTCTTTAGCGCTAAAAGATGTGATGAATAATCTGATGGAACCATCGATGTAGACCCACCGCCTGCTGAAGTTGAATGAGAGAAATCAGGCTCATCAGATACATAAACAATTACTAGCTTTGCAGATTCTCTAAAGAATCCTATTGATGAACCAGGTGATGCATCACCGCCAGAATCAGTTGATACATAAGAATACCACAGCCCTTTTTCATGTGGATTTCCTCCATACCCAATTAAATCAACTTGATCATTAAATGATCCAGCTGGGTCTGAATCGGCGGGTGTTATGATGCTTCCAACAAAACTAGCGTCATCTGTAGTTATTAAAGCGATATGATAATCTACACCAGCACCCACATACACGGCGATAAAATCATCAAAATTATTTTTTAAATTTGTCTGGTTAGATGACATGGACCCAGAGTTATCGACGACAAATAGAATATCTACTGAAACCTCTCCATCCTGCGTGAAGCTATCCAGCACCCACCCTTCATAATCTCCCAGCCCTAATTGATCTGATTGAACATTTACATTCACGGGATCACTTGAAGTCACTTCAACATAAGCAGCATCATCTAGCAGATCTAGAGGAGTATAAAAAACAGTCACTATTGTAGAGTCAGAAGGAGCTATTGTCCATGGCAGTTCACCGTACACACTATCATAATTTGCATACAGATCAAAGTCAACAGGAACAGATACAAAGTACTCTATATCAGAAATTTCTAAATTAGCATTTCCTATATTGCTAATTTTGATATCGATCTGCTCTTCACACCCTATCAGAACAGTTCCAAAGTCATGGTACATAGGATCGATATCAATAACTGGCGCATCTCCCGATCCGTCTAAATCAACTACGACTTCTGGCTCATCTTCATCATTAGACTGAATTATGACAGAATTGCTATTTGTCTCGTATGTCACAGGGTCATATGTGACAAATAAGCTAGTAGACTCTGCAGGTTCTAAGCTATCATCTAATAATGTGCTCAATGAAAAATTAGAAGATCCCACTCCTAAAGAGACAGAAGAGATAGACAATTTCTCATTACCGATATTTGAGATAACTATCTCTACATTTCTTGTCTCTACACCGGCATTTAAAGCTCCGAAGTCGTGATTTACTGGACTCACTTCTATCTCTGGAGCATACTCTATAACTTTACTAACAGTATAATCGCTGCAACCAAATGTCAACATTAAAAATAATGTAGAAAATAATACTATACAACGATTCATATGATCCTCCTATATGTTTACCTTGTATCCCACCTCGATAAGAGATCCGTAATCAGGAACTGAATCAAGTTGAACTCTATTAAATTCTTCTATGTACTCCCACTCATATGTGAAGCTGTTATCAACATACACGACAATTGAACTTACAATGGGATCAGACTCACTTAAATCAATATGGTCTTTTTGCTGAGTTATAAAAGAAGATTCTGATAACCAGACGGTCCAATCTCCGCATATATCGATTGAATTTTTTCCGTATAGGCTAGCTAATTCTGTATATTTCCACCCAATATCATATGAATGTCCGCACAGCCCATCCATAATAGTTGTTATAGCTACAACATCATGATTGACTTCAGAGAACTCAGATTGTAAAAACTCTTGAAATAGTTCTGAAGAAATACTACTTTGCTCGTCTTCATCTGATATAAGAAATAACAAGAAATCGGATTGTGGTCTTGAAAAAGATAGACCAGCTTCTGATCTTAAAAATTCGTGTGTGGCAGCAAATCCCTCTTCATAAAATGTATTATTTAATAATGAAGCAGCTAATAAGATATCAATTGAAGATGATGTTGAACTATAGGGTCCCACAAATGAAGAATTAGTCGGGTCGGCGGTGATAAATCCAAATTGATAATCTAAAGTTAAATTCTCAATATCTATTCTGAGCGTCTCCATCCCAAGTCCGACATCGTCAAAGTTATCTCTCATTGACCCAGACGTGTCTACAACTACAAGAATGTCTAGCTCGTCGATCATATCTACTTGAACAAACGAATCAACAACAACGCGAGTCTCGCTCTTATCAGCTATCATCACATCGCCTTGACAAGACAAAGAAAGCGGCAGCAGTATCAATAAAGATAAAGCTGCTATTTCTTTAACGAAGCTACACAATTGCGACATCATAAAACTTCTCACCCAATAATACATAGGTGAGAAATTATGATTTCATCAAGCGCAATAGCGCTATGCTAGATCATTTGCTATCTTTTTCAAAAGATACGTGCTCAGAAAGAACTAAATCTAGCTTCTTCACTATTTCCTCATAGGTCAAAGCTGCATCTATTTGTTTCATAACAGCACCGGACGGATTTAATCTTCCATCTAGCCTATTGTACTGGTGTATTACAAATGCTCTTAAGCTTACTAATTTATCTATATCATTTTTTTTCATAGTTTTTCTCATGTTTTCCATCTACATAGATGTTTAAAAATTTATTTTTGTCCCTATCTATTCCCCACGTAACCCAGTGTGCTCTTAGAGAGTTAAACTCTCCGTGGCTTAATTGCATCAACTGATTCCATGATAATCCAAACTCTTCAAATATGGGCCGTAGATTAGATTGAACTGATGAGACCTGGCGGTCTGTATCATACAGCTTGATTCCAGCTGTTGCTCTATCGTCATCATGATCTCCCAGACAAATGAAGCTTGTTATTTTTTCCACACTTTTGAAGGCATCGTTTAAGATATTATTAGAGTATTCTATCATTTCATAATTATTAAATGTTGTTTCAATTAGAATTGAAAATTCTTCTTTTTCTAAGTCTGTCTTTGTCAAATATTTTCTTGAAAAATAGTCACCTGATCCACTTTCCCACTCATATGCAAATTCTTGTCGATCAAATTTATTCTCTTCTGCGTGTCCCAAATAAGCTTTATAAAATGTCTTATCGCCCTTTTTCTGTGAACCAGCTCCAAAGTGAACAGAATTAGTTCCCATCTCTTTGCACTTTTGATCCACAAATTTATAACAATCATCTGGAACACCAAAATCAGAACAAAAGTCAAGCATAGCTGATCTATGCTGAAGCCCATTTCCCATGACATACCCACACGCATACCGCTTAAAGTTTATCGAATTATTTTCTATCTTTACTGATCGTTCAATATAATATGGATCAAAATATTTTTTTACTAATTTTAACGGAAGACCAAACTCATCATCATTTTCTAAGAGAGCGTTAAACTTTTTACGCCTCATCTTCCTCTCCTTGGCGAAGAGCTTGATGAATTTGTATCATCAAACTCACTTCCAAGACTCACATGAGGAGTTAAAACAATAACTGACATATCTCCACATATAGGCATAAGAGATCTATCAGTGACACCTGCTCCGGGTTGAACAATGATATATCTTATAGATGTCCACTCTGTTTCAACCCTGGGCTCTACACATTGAAATTCCCAAGCCAGTGTATCTTCATCAGTATATTTTCCCCAAGATCCATTCTCTCTGACGTCTTTGCATCTTGCATCTATAAAATTAGCAAACATTCCATCAAGGCAAAGGCTGCTTGTGGAATTGAACTTGAGATTATGTGTGGAGCACCCACACATTAAAATAGAAAAAACAATTAAAAATTTCTTCATAAAGAAATGTACTGCAAATTTATGTCATTGTATATAAGCAACAGCTATTCTGGATCTCCACACCTAATTTCCGTAACACCATTTGAATACTCAAAATAGAACATGTCTCCCTCAGAAATCTGGCATGGGAATATTGAGGTGGGAAGTGTTGTTGTGATTACACCGTGGTCGCTATCAGTTATTTCAACTACTGCTATTTTATCCTCTATAGCGTCAATTGTCCCTAATAGTAAAAGTGAAGTTAGTATTATTGGCTTCATATATTTCTCGTATAAGAGAGAATTATACATGATTTTTCTCAAATGTATAAAAAACTAATATGCAGCTAAAATAATTTTCCATCTATTGTCTCCACCATTAAGCCAAACATGATCCAGACAGGAGCATGAACATAGCTTATTAATCCTCTCCAATGAAACTTATCCTGTAGATAGTGATAATCCCATGCCCTGATACCGAAAATTAATAGTAATGATCCAAAAATGATCTCAACAGTCCATATCCATATAGGATAGGAAGCCCATCTAATAACATCTGTCAATATCAAGGATCTAATAAAGTCTAACCCAAATGTTAGTCCAATAGCATAGACAGGAAACATCCACAGTGACGTATGCCCTATCAAAGATACATCCTTGTTGCATATAAGATTACGAAATGATGTAAATATTATCTCCAAAAAGAGACCAAACATTCCAAAAAATATAAGTTTCATGTATCATTATATCTAAGCTCTATAAAAATTATAGGTGCGGAGCCATTGAGAGGACTCGAACCTCCGACCGGTGCTTTACAAGAGCACTGCTCTACCAACTGAGCTACAATGGCGTCTATCGTGAAGTATATTTCAAGATTTCAAGATTTACATCTGATATCTCTGATAGAGATTCCACTATGAGAATCTTGACAGGATTCCTCTTCTGGACATCTTTCATCTTGTGGCGTGCCGCATCAGTCCAGTAACCCTTAACTTCAATATAGAGGTCATACTCTGGCAAATAGAAATCAGGAATATATTTTCTTTTGCGCCTGCCCCGTGTTAAGTACGATAGCTTGAGTGTATCATCTCTAACCCACCTCACCCCTAAATCATCGAGCCTCTTTGCCATTGCGACTTCCCACGTGCTATCCATTGAAACTTTTTTACCTTCAGAAGTTTCATATATAGATCTCTTGCTCCATAGTTTTTTTCTACGTCTTCCCATACAATTAAGTATTAGGTATTTCGAAAGACCCCTTTAATGTGACTTATTCCATCTCTGTCAAATAACCTTACACTACCGTCTCTCTGTCTAACAGCTACACCAATCCAGAAACAAAAAACTGCCTTGTGCTTGTTCCAGTCGGCTTTAGAAACTTCAGGATTGTTTGTGCATATTATTCTAGATGAAGCTCCATTTTTCCCACTTATAAGTGACCAAACAACAGAAGCTGAACACTCAGGGCACATGTAATAAAGCTTATTACGCTGATCCATAATAATAAATATTAATGATTACCACTCATCTTCCTGCCCGAGCCAGTCACGAAACTCTTCCTTTCCACCTCGGATTGACCAGTCTGAATCTATCGTTAGCTTGCTACTGATCCCTCCTCGAGCGTTACAAATCATAACAAGTCTCAACCTAGTGGGTTTATAAACTGACATCATATCTTTATAAATTACATTCACAAGTCTTTCATAAGAGAATGTTTTACTTCTAAACTGATAGAAATATTCCTTAAGAGACTTAAGCTCAACAACATCTTTATTGGGGAAAAATGTTATGAATAACGATGCAAAATCAGGCTGGCTGCGAACACCCTCGAAGGTTATCTCTGGGCACTTGATCTTTATCTCATAGCCAGCTGATGCTGGGTTCTTGATGCATTTAAGTATCGATGGATCACTCCACACATTAGGCACGAAATTTTGCCCATACGGAAAGAAGCTTTGAAAAAACACTAATCTTAAATGCAGCTATTCGATCCAGCCAACTAACACCTGATACATCATTAAAGTTTTTTACTGCTCTGTCTCTTGCAACATTAAGCTCTCTATCTGTGAATAACACCTGCTCAACTACTCCATTTTTTTTAACAAATGTTAATTGATTATAGTGAGAATCACCTCTATGAGCTGAGTTCTCGACTAACACAAGTCTTCCTAAGTTCATTTTATATCTCCTGTTTTTGTCTTTGATTTTTTATGAGTCTTATTCCAGAGTCCGTCTTGGCTCCAAACCCTTTTGTTAACTAATTCAGAACTGCTTTGAATCTTAGACCCACCACAGTTCCACACCATCTCTATTCCCAGATCTTCACAAACATTCATCTCTGGTGTATTTGTAACAATTCTATCTCCACCGTTTGCAAATATATCTAAATCGATATCTCTCTTTAAATCTTTAAGAGTTTCACAAACTGTTTCATCGTCATCTGTTGCATGAACGACTCTAGTCACTCCTCTGATGCCTTTAACGATTTCAGCTCTCTCATCCCAGGGCATGAAAACATATCCCTTTTTTCTTGAGAGCCACTCATCACTGTTTATTATCACTACGACATCACCCAGCTTGGATGCATCCAAAATCATCCTAACATGTCCAGCATGAATAGGATCAAATCCACCGCTCACGGCTACTGTCTTTTTATTTTTCATAATTAATCTATAAGATTGTAAGGTCTTGCTCATAAAATGTTTCAATCTTTTTATTGATTAAAACCTTCCAGCATTTTTCCTTTCCAGGAATCTCTGCCAGTCTTAAAAAGATGTCATCTGAATCAACAACTACACCAAGATTAGGCATCTGCGAATCTATGCCAGCAGATAACATTCCTGATTCAGATATCTTTATTAGAGAGCCTCGGCGCATAGCATCTTAGTTTTCCCTTATGATATCTAAGATATTATCTAATTCTATTTCGTTAACGCCCTCACGTCGCTTAGCTATAGACCACGCCGCTCTAAACGCCTTCATATCAATTTTATCTTTATATTCTAAGAGAAGCTCCCTTCTATCATCTTGAAGTAGCTTTAACTCATTCTCTACGCTTGTTAATTTTTCAACAAGCTCTCGTACATTTTCAGACACTGGCATATTATCCGATTCCCTTAAATTCATTACTGGCTGATAAGACTGGGAACTGATCTGTGGAAATTCCAGTAAGACCTGCGTATAAGCTATATGCTGTAACAGTTGTACTGTGAGCTGACATGAGGAAAATCTCCTTGCACCTTACATCAAGTGTTACCTGAGACGGAGCAACGGTTGCCGCTATTGCAGGAAGAGTAAAAAAGTTATTTCCTTGGTCGTTTGTAGCAGAGCTCTGAGGTTTTGTCTGACCGCCCTTTACTGTCTCTCCAACTGCATAAGATCCAGACATTGAAAAAGCGACTCGTAGATCTACGGCTCCGTGATTTCGAACCGTTAATGTCTTTGTGACATATGGAAATTGAATTCTGTTAGGGCCCGCTGTTGTTCCCGTTGCATTAGAGCTTGTGACATATGGTGTCCCAGCTGTTTGATATGAGCCGACCCAGTTTGGTCCTTGCCCTTGAAAATTTTTAAGTGCCACTATTAACTCCTAAGTCTCATGTAATAAATATGGGTCATCAACAGTAATTTATTTCATTTTCTGATATAGTAAATATTAGATTAATTTACATCGTCATCAATTGATTGTGACTTAAAGAATAAGCTTCCAAACGCACCGACAGAGCTATACTTCTTAACGATGCCTGAATTTCTAACCACCTCGTCTCTTACAGCATCTATTTCACTGCACAGCTCCATAAACTCACTCATGTCCAGTGCAAATGTCGCTCTTCCAATTGTTATTACTACTGTCTCAGTTTCTTCATCTAGAAATATGTCTAACATCAATTCCGTTGAATTGCTCATCGTCGATTCCCACAATATTTGTTTCAAACCAGGAAACTATCTCTCCCTCAGAGAGGACTTTCCAATAATCACTATGGGGGTTATCTTTACAAACAACAACCCCAACAGCATCATCTCTTATGTTTCTTACAAGACAACCTGGCAGTTTATTTTTCTCTAAATCTCTCCGATCTTCCATTATTAATCCTTAGTGCATCGAAGAAAAATTTAATTGTCATACTTTTCTTCTTGCCCGCTAAAAGTCACAAAATGATCTATACTGTCCGATAATATCTCTAACAATATAACTATTTCGTTTTCAGACATCGAACCCTCTAATTTTGATCTAATTTTATCACTTACATCATCTAGTGACTTTAAGTCTTCACCTTCAGACATCTCTTCAAGTGTTTTAGAAAAAAGCTCAGATACAATCTGAGCTCTATCTTCGTCCCATTCACAAGCCTCTAGCAATTTTGTTTCACACGCAAGGCCGAAAAGACCTTGAAAAATGTTATCGAACATTACTATCCTGTAAGAAGTCAATAATTCCAGATTGAAATCTAGGATCAGATGATACCTTCTTAAGATTCTCCTTTGTAGGTTCTATATCATAGAACAGACACGCATCCCTTGCTATCTTCCTCATAGCTGACAGAAAGATGTTTCGAGCTGTAGAGTGATTCATTTTGATTCCTTTCTCCGACATGTGCTCTGCTATCTCTCTATATCCGAATCCGCCCTCTATTGACGCTACCGTTGCATACCCATGTCTAGACTTATGTCCCTTTGGCATTGACATATTATAGTGCTCCCTTTAAAATGATTCCTAATTCTTCTTCATCCAAGACAAACTCTTCTTCATCATCTATTTCACAAAGACCAAATCTAAGCCTCATAACCTGTTCTTCTCTCTTTGTAAGGCGTGATAGCGATGATGATATCACCTTAACCATCTTTTCCCTATCAATCATTTCATCAAGATCTGGAAAGTCATCATCTGCAATGGTTTCTAAGATAGTTCTACTATTATCACCTCTGCCCATCGCTCCGTCTACAGATAGTATATTTTGAAACTTAATAGAGCTTAAGCTGGCCTTGACCATATTTTCTGTAACGCTCAAGATTTCAGATATTTCAGATATACTAGGCTCTTGTCTAAATTCCTTCTTGTACTCATCTCTTAGTCTCGATATTTTAAGAGATAGACTATTTGTGTGAGCTGGAACCTTTACAGTGTTTCTATGAGAGCTGATGTGACGACACACAGACTGCTTGATCCACCAGCTAGCGTATGTTGAAAACTTGAACCCTCTTCTCCAATCAAATTTTTCAACTGCCTTAATTAGGCCAATATTTGATTCTTGGATTAAATCCTCCATAGAGCATCCGCTCTTATAGTATCTTTTCGCTATGCTTATTGCAAGACGAAGATTTGATTCAATCATAACACTTCTAGCTACGAGATCTCCTTTTTCAATTCTCTTAGAAAGAGAGACCTCTTGTTCTCTAGTAAGCAGTGAAGTTCTGCCAACATCTTTAAAATAAGCATCAATTGAGCTTTTCAAACTATTCTCCTAGTTGTCGTTATTAATATAGACACTGTTTTTTAAAAGGAAAGGAAAAAAATTAAGCGACTGCAAACTTTTTACGCAAAGATGAAAGATACTCTGTATGCATCTCCCTTCTTTTTTCACGCACCTCTGCTTCACGTTGAATGTAGCACATCTCTACTTCAAGATCATCTAGATAAGACTTATCATCTTTATGATGTGTCCTGTCTAGCTTTCTCTGTGCGCTTGATACGCTTCTCTTTGTTTTATAAAGCAGTGAAAAAAACTCATCATCAGGCATCACTGCAAGGTCTTCCATCCTATTCTTTCTCATTGAATCTCCTTCTCAAGATGATTTATAGGATTATGATTTATTATATATCAGCTAGCAATAGTTTACACGAAAATTTAAATAACCTTTGCAAAAATACCAAACTTGTCTTTTACAAGATCATTAAGAGACGCTTTGTTTACTTTTGATTTTACACTTACAGCATATGAATCATTTCTTAGCGCTCTAATTTCTCCATGTGCTGTTATTGCCTTGTTTAATTTAAGCCAGCTAAGAATAAGGCCTAAATCTGCCCTATACGTTGCGGCTATTGTCGCCCTCTTTGATCTGGGCTTTTTAACACTCATATAACTATTGGTTCACCCTTATACAGCGTCGGTCTCCCGCCTATAGAAAGAACACGTACTATCTTTATTCCAGGAAGAGACTTTATTAGCTTTCCAAGATGCAAAACATTTTTATAATTGTCTCCTGTCGAAGGAAGAAATTTTACATATATGACTAAAAATGTGCTACCCTTTGGTGTTCTCTCTACAGGCTCCTTTTGTCCAACAACAGATACTGTTGGCAAAACTCTTATTCGCGTAAGTGTATCAGGAACATGTGCCTCTGGTTCCATTATAAGTCTGAGTGTAACATTGACAAGATCTCTATTGAGACGAAGATCTGTGTCTTGTTCTAAAAGAGCCCGTACAGCTTCTCTTATCTTGTTTTCTTCTACTGACATAAGATGCACCTGTAGATAAATATCCTACACGGTAGCGTTTTTATGTGCAATTATTCTAATCATCAATATTATCTTCTATCATTGCGCATCCTACTGTGAGCATCATTGATGCCGCAGAGGCAGCATTTTCTAATGAACATCTCACAACCTTTAGTGGATCAACTATTCCCATGTCAAACATATTTCCATACTCATCAGTTAAAGCATTGTAGCCCTCACTTCTTTTCATCGATGATACTTTTTCTAAAACAACGTCTGGAGTTCCTCCTGCATTTTCAACAATTTGCTTTAAAGGAGAAAAACATGCGTTTCTAACAACTTGAATACCCGCGTCTCTTCCATCAAATGATGACTTCTTTACCTTAATTTCGCTTGCAGCTCTGACGAGAGCGACACCCCCGCCTGGAACTATTCCCTCCTCGATGGCTGCCTGTGTGGCGCTTAAGGCATCATCAACCCTATCTTTTCTTTCACAAAGCTCAGACTCTGTAGCTCCGCCCACACTTAATACAGCAACACCTCCGACCAATCTAGATAATCGAATTCTTAACATATTCTTTTCTTTATCATCTAATGATGGATCATTTAATGATTCCCTTAGCGATGATACTCTGTTATCTATATCTTCTTTTGTGCCTGACCCACCAACGAATATGGTTCCGCTTCTTCCTACAATAACCTTTTTACATTTTCCCAGATCTTCTAAGGATATGTCCTCTATGCTTTCTCCGGACGCAGGAGAAACAATCTTACACAAAAGCGTTGTTGCAAGATCCTGGAGCATGTTGATTCTATTTTCTCCAAATCCTGGGCATTTAATTGCGCATACATTAAGTGAACCTCTCATCTTGTTGATTACAAGCCCTTGCATCGCATCTCCATCCACATCATCAGCAACTATCAGCAATGGCTTTTGTGCATCCAGTACCTTTTCTAATAAAGGCATTATCTCTTTAAGACTGTCAAGTCTCTTATTGCATAGAAGAATAAGTGGACTTTCAAACTCCGCAGTCATTTTTTCTTGATTTGTTACAAAGTATGGAGAAAGATATCCTCTATTTATCTGCATGCCCTCGACTACAGATAGAGAGCTATTCATTCCCTTAGCTTCTTCAACTGTTATCACACCATCTCTTCCAACAGCATCAATTGCATCAAATATGAGATTTCCAATTTCAACCTCTCCGTTTGCAGATATCGTACCAACCTGTCTCACTTCATCGTCTTTGGTTACCGGTATCGCTTCCTTTTTAAGATTTTTAATAATCCTAGATACAGCAAGATCGATACCAGCCTTGATATCAGATGCAGGGTATCCAGCAGCTAACATCTTTAATCCCTCAGAAAAAATAGATTGAGAAAGAACAGTAGCAGCCGTCGTTCCATCTCCTGCTGTCTCAGCTGTCCTTCCTGCTGCCTCCTTTATCATTTGAACACCAAGGTTTAAAAAAGAATCTTTTAAATTAATGGCCCTTGCGACAGTGACACCATCTTTTGTAAGTGTAGGATGCCTACCTGGATTTTCAATAACAACATTTCTACCTCTTGGTCCCATTGTTACTTTTACAGCATCAGCAAGAACATTAACACCTTCTAGAAGATCTTCTCTCGCATTAATGTCAAACTTAACAAGCTTATTAGTTTCACTCATATCAACCCTTTAAAAGCTGTCTCTTAGATTCTTTTAGTACAGACCCTGCTCCATCAATAACTCTTCTTGCCCTGGTTAGAACATTTTCAGCAAGAACAAGGTCTCCCGCCCTAACAGCAATTTCTTGACTATCAATAAGACCTTTCTCTCTAAGAACCTTTATTTCATTTTCTGATAGCGTTTTTTCCATTTTGTCTCTCCTTATGGTATATCAGCTAAATTAATCTTTCCTTGAACACCACCACCCAAATCCACCTTCATGACTTCTTCTTCATTCTCAGGTGCTACGCTCGGTGAGCCAAACACTTCTGACATTTTCTCTACACCCTTGATCATTTCACTTATTTTATTTTTAGAGTCTTCTATCATCTTGGATTCAAGATCGCCTAGAGAAGAAAAAATACTAGCCTTAACTTCACTTAAAGAAACTTCTGTCAAATTTTGATCAGGAAGTCTAATGGTATGAGAGATAGTCTCTCCCTCAATTGTTTTCCTCTTGATTTCCTCTACAACCTGAGCAGGGAATATTTTTAAATCATTTTGAGACAATAGAAAGACTATCTGACCCACATTTAGTTTCATATAACAATACCTCTAACAGTAAATTATATCACAAATATTAGAGAGTATATACAAAAAAGCGGATCAGCATAGCTGATCCGCTTAAATAAATAACGTGGGAAAGTATTTATTTCTACTTAAATCCAATTCCAGGAAATGCCATGTTTACGAAGCCGCTTCTACTGTTTGATGGTTTATTATCTCCATAAACCCAGCTACTATCAGATTCAACACCAAGATCCTCTAAAACGTTTTGTATCTCACCGCGGATTGCCACCCGGAGCCTGTTCTCTTCCAGGCGCTCCTGTCTCATTTTTCTGATCTCTCTGCGAAGCATATTCTCATCTATCTCAAGCATGACATCTTCATCGGTCCCAGCCTTGCCCTTGCCCCGGCCCGGCTTATCAACGTGAACTTCTTTTTCATACATCTCTTCTTCATCCATATAATCTCTATGAGAAGCAGACTGATCACCTTTCTTGTCTCCGCGTAGCTCATCGAGATCCTCATCTACGGGCTCATAGTCTCTATGAGAAGCAGACTGGTCATCTTTCTTGTCTCCTCGTTCGCTTATCTGGTTCTTGCCCCAGCGATGGTCAACATCATCAGGCTTTCCTGGATCTTCTCTTTGACTTCTATTACCAGCCTCATTTAGCTGACCACTCTCAGGAGAACCCAACCCAGCCAGCCGAGCAAGTCTGTTAACATCAAAATTCATTATATTTCCTCCGCACGTTATTAAATATACCGATAAAACAAAAAAAACAAAAACTTAATGAGATTCACCAGAATCAATATTTTCTCTAATCTTACTTGTAAGCTTTTGTCCCTTCTCTGTCGCAGATGATAGGCTTTCCAGCCCAAGTGATGCCCTCACAAGATCAAAAGTTAGAGGATCTAATCTTTGCTTAAGCACGCCCATATCAGCATATTGGTGGAGGTCCCACTGTAAAACAGGAACTTCCTCACCATCTGATCCAGGCTCAACATCTCCTGTCTCCCTGCTCTCAAAGATATAAAGAAGATTTGGCATCTCCTCATCACTAGGAACCATAACAAACGGAATACTTGAGCCGCCCTCTTCAGAATCCTCATAAACAATCTCAGGAATCCAACTAGATTCTCCTGCAATAGACATAACAATCTCCTTCAGCTATTAATCTACATTATAACACAATAAACTATTTATTATACTTACCGTGATACAGAGGTCGATGCTTCAGAAAAAATGCCTTCAATTAATTCTTTCTGCTCCCCTGATAGCCCTATATCCATCAATTGGTTTCCCAAGACGTCGATCTGATAAGAAATAAATGGTTTCATAATCTCACTATAGAAGTGTTCTGTTACGACGTCTTCGCCCCCTACCATCTCTATCACGTGTGAGAGTCCGCTTGATGTTTCAGCAGACGAGAATGTCGCTCCAATAAAGTCAGACCACTCCTGCATCATAGATATTATATCTTCATTAGCTGCTATCTCATCGATGCTATCTGCAATAGACTCTAAGTCAGTTGCAACAGCTGAAATAAGATTAACAAAGTCTTCTTCACCCATGCCTTCTACACCAGCATCTCTAACATTGCTAGCGCCGCGTGCGGTAGCTCTCTTTACAAAATCCCAGAGCCCTCCCTCATTAATCATAGAATAAGACTCGTTTACTGATGAGCCCCGAGATAGAAATCTTCTCACAGAAGGAAACATGTCTCCTATCTTTCTAGCAGGATTTCTAATATTACCAAGGAAAAATGATTTGAGAAAGTTTCCAATTGAAGCACCTTTAGCAGAGCCCTGTAGGTCTCCCTGTGCCCATAGAAGTCCAGCACGCCCTTTTCGTCGTGCTGTTGCAGATGTTCCAAATAAAGCCTCCCACAACGCCATCATTCCTGCGGTTGCTCCGAGCCATCCCAGGATCCCCTCAGCTCGTCGCCCCCAGATTCCATATACATCTTCACGACTTTGTAGCGCTCCCCTCTCTGCATCAATAGCTTGATCTGTGGTTGTATAAACTGATTGCAATTTCTCTAACAATAGTGAGCTATTATCTACTCTAAGACTGTCTTTTACAAACTCTCTCAAAAGTATTTCGTTGCTATAGGACATCAAATAGTTCTCTTCTCTCATCAAGAGATCTTAGGACTAGCTCTATGCCAGTCGCATCTCTATAATAATTAATCAGCTCCTTCTCAAAATCATTAAGACATTGCTCTTTAGTTTTAGAATCCCTTGTAGAAAAATTTCTTCTGAGCCTGGGTGCGAGATTGAGCATTATTTGTTTTTTAATTGTAACCCAGTCATCGCAGTCACCAGAATAGCTTGAAACAAAGTTTGTGCACTCAATAATTATTGATTTGTCATGTGAGTCCATATCTATCACACACCCTTTGGAGGCTCTATCTTTAGGCTTATCCTAACCTTTAATAGTCCAAGTCTAATATCAAATGCTGGGTCTTTGTCTTCTTTGGACTGAGATGGAGATACACCGTCTAGCACCTGATCCTCTACTAGTGGCGCAATCTTTTCAACTATCTTATCCTCTATTTTAAGATTTGTAAGCTCACTCCTTAGTGCTGCTGCAATCACCTCCCTTCCGCCTTTAATAAGCTCACCCGTCTCCATATCAATTGCAGATCGTAGTGCTTCATTCGAGCTTAGTATCTCGATCCTAAGATCTCTACTTGGAACAACCCATAACTTTACATTTCCTAAAACGTTCTTGAATAATTCGCCTCGGGTTCCGGCGGCTGCTCCCGACTTAGTCTCGCTGTATTGTGCCCTAAGCTCAGTTCTTACACCTTTCAGAGAGCCAGATGTAATTTTTCCCGTCTTTGATTTCATGTAATCAAGTGCATCTTCTTTCGAAATATTATTTAACTCTCCGTATGCTTCGTACATCTTTATAAATCGCTGAGCTGATGACATTACCCCCAAGGGAACCACCAGAGCTGAAGATTCTGAATCGGGATTAATTTCACCAGACTCAATCTCATCTGCAGCCGAATCTCTTGCTTTGCTATCGTTTATAAAGAATGTTAATTCACGATCTACGTCTACTCTTTTCTGAACCTCTGCCTCTAAGTCAGCCCATGCTTTATTTAAATCACCGCCTGATTGTGACTCTAGCTGTTCCCACGCACGCGTCATAATCTGGAGATTTGGAAGATTTACAACAAAAACATAATAGTGATTTGGATCTGATTTTGGGAATGATGCATTGAGCATAAGATTCGGAGAATTCTGTGTTGACTTCTTAAGCTCGTAGGTCCTTCCCTTTCCACCCTTCTCTACAAGCTGTGATAAATCTGTTCCAGGAAGCCCCTCTCTCTTAAGGGGGACTGCATTATACCCACCCAGCTCTACCAGCTCGTCAGCATATCCGACCATTCCATCTTCAAATCTCTCGCCATCGTTTCGCTGAGTGCTTTCTCTTATTCCAAGAGCTAGACCGCTGAACCCGGCTGGATGTAAAACTCCTCCCTCTCCATTTCCACCTGTATATAGCGGATCTGTTACGGCGTGAGCGTTTAGCCACGCGTGATCGATCCTTGACACCGATGATCCAGGCTCGGGATCTGATAGAATACCTGGCAGCGAAAACTGTTCTGCTTCTGTCAGTAGCTCCGTGATTCTCTTTTTTATCATGGATTCCATTAGTGATTTTTCATCTATATAATCTGCGGCCATTTTAGCCTCATCACTTATCATCTTGTTTGAGTTCCTTAAATACCTATTATTATCAATATAGTCCTTGAACCCTGGCAGGATTGTTGACATGCTAGGATCTCCCCTCATATAGTCAACTAGCTGCTCAAAGCTTTCAATATTATCCTTTGATAGATCTTTAGGAAATCCAAGAACTGGCAGGAATACGTCGGGATCATGTTCTCTTTCTCCAATAGCAGACCCATTTACCTTCTTTAATAGCCCGCCAGGAAATGTTATCGTATATTTAACAGACTGAAGTGTACTAGACTCTTTGTCGCTTTTAGTCTTTGCCAGGTAGGCTAAAAGAAGATTTCTATAAACACCCTTTACCCCGCCTTCTTGTGCCCCCATCATTAGCCACTGTGTGTCTGATATATTAGAGCTTGGAACCACGTCGATCTGAACAAACTCCTCAGGATCTGAGTCCGGCACCTTAAACATCACTGCAACCAATCCAGGTAATTTTTTAACCTTTTCCCTATCTATGTGGCCCATTAGAACATCTGCAAGAACATTTCTTGAAGCTATGTCAACAGCGATGTCTATGTCACCCACAGCACCTGTGTTGGTGGCCGTACTTCCTACTGGCATGTAATTAATTCCAAGAGGTTTAAGAACCTCATCTTCAAATGACTTCAATATTATATCTACATCTCTTCTAGGTATCCTTTCCTTTCTTGTAAGAACACTACCAGAGGAATCTTTAAATGCCGACCCACCTTCTACTAGCTGATGCTTTTTCCATCTTCTCCGAACCCTCTCTCTAACTGTTTCACTCTCAGATGTCTCTGGATGGGAAGGTGATTGTGCTCCACTATATGCAAAAAATCCTCTTAGCTTATTAATGGGTGTGAATAAACCAGTGAGCTTATATGTCTTTCCATCCTTCCATGTAAAGACTATGCCCTCAGTTGCAGTTCTAAAGAGATCTTCATTTGACTTCAATCTTTCAAGAGCGACCCTGATACCCTCAGAGACACGCTTTGCCTTTTGTGGATCCATGCTATTATCAATAAAGCTAGCGCCTCTTTCAAATTCAGATCGTACTGTTTTTACTAGAGATAATAATTCATTAGAGTTTGTTGCCCTTAGTGCAAGATCAAGCCTGTCGGCAACCATAACTCCTAGCCGCTGTACTATCTCTTCAAGAGGAATTATTGCCTCATCTACTATCTGTGACTTTCTTTTATCCAGATCTTGATACTTCCTATAGTCATCTGAAGAAATAGATTTTTTAAGAGCATTTGCAACAGCACCCCTCCCTGTAACAAATCTAAGAGCAACAGGCCTTACCATATCATCAGGTATAAACTTATACTTAGAATATATTAGATCCTCAACTCTTTCAAGAACATAATCACCAACAGTATCTGAACCAACAGAAAGACCTGCTTCACCTACCACATCTCTAAAGTCTGACTTGAGCTCTTCGATTTTATCGTCATCCTCTTCAAGCTCCTTTATCAGCTTTGCTGTGGGAACACTGCTCATATTGAAAACGCTTTCTTTTTCTTTTTCTGCGTCGCTTAAAAAATTCGAGTATGCAGACTCATCAACAAATGTTCCCTCTTGAAGAGCTATAGGCTTTATAAAAATAAAATTATCCTCCTCATACAAAATAGTATTGGGATTTCTAGGAGTTGCCAAAGATGAAACAACTACAACGTTTCCATTTTGAAATAAAGAATCTGAATATTTTGACGCTATTGGAGTGAGCGCTTCATATGCCATTGTATACGTCTCCCTTAGTGCACCCATTCCTTTATCATCTGTATATTTTCTAGCTATATCGTCTGGTGTCGCTCCATCTCCTCTTAATATCCTATCTCTTGCACGATCTCTGCTCCTTTGATCATTGAGATCCATCTTGGAGAAAAATTGAACAACACCGTTGACAACTGTGAACGTGATATTCTGTCCGTCAACCTTTTCCTGAACATTCTCTAGCCGCCCTGCAAGAGCTGCGTCCATTATCTCTTCTATGTCAGAGAGTGGCATTCCTAGCTGTTCATAGATATTATATATGTGTGACTCTGAGCCAGGCCCATCGCTCTTAGAAGCTATCTGTTCTGCGACAATTTTTGCAGCTACTGAGATGTATTGCTTATGAACTGGTAATATGGCCATCTTATCCTCTAATGATTCCACGTATTAAGTATCTGAGATATGCTTCTGCCTGCACATCTCTTTCTAAAAGCACGTCTATTATTTGATCCTCTTCCTCAGAAGATAAAAAGTTAGGAAGATATCTCTTTAAGGCGTCTACATCTTTAGAATCTATCATGTTTCTAACTGCCGTAGCACTTACACCAGAATAATCTCTTAATTCCTCGTCAGATGCTTCTGGATAGGTTCCACTCAATGCTTTTGAAATTCTATCTACTTCAAGATCTGAAAGCTCCTCTGCAGATAGCCCCTCTGATTCATTTGGGGATATGGTTCCAAACTCTAGCACGCCGCTATCATAAAGATCTTGCACGTCTCTCATTAGGTGCCTATTGTTGATATAGTATCTTCTCAAGTCTTCGATTCTTCCATACACCTTGAGCTTTTCTAATGGGTCGTCCTTTAATTGGCGTATCTTGTCTACGACAGCGCCAACTGGCCTATGCACATCAAAAACTCGTATTCTATCTCCATACTCTCTCTCAAGAGCAGGCTTAATAATGTCAAAGATTCTCTTTGACATTCTGGGCGTAAATTCTCTGGAGCCTATCTTTCTCATAGTGGGGTTTTTAGCTTTCTCACTCTGGACACCATAAAAAAGATATACTTTATCATTTTCCTCAAGAGCAAGAGCAACCTTTCCAAAGTGACCTGTGTGGAAAGGTTTAAAGCCCCCTGCAAAAATTCCTATCTTCACTTTTTGCCTCCAGGCCAGATATCAATTATCTGAGTATAAATATGATCTACCACACCAGAAAAATTTTCAGTTGTGATATCTGCATTTATAATAACTCTATTGCCGTCAAAAGAAATGTCTACTGCATCAATGTCATTAATTTTATCAAGGCCTAAGATCGTAATCTCTTCTATAGAAACGGGTTTAAAATCCCACATATCACAGCTAACATTAACTCTATCTTTAAAATTCTCTGTTATGTGTATGTGACCATGAATTAAAAGATCATGATCCCCTATTAGACATTTGGAAACGGGCCTATGCTGAATCAATGCTCTTCTTCCGTCTGGCATCTCATACGTAAGTTTTTTATGAAATTCATCGAATCCCATTTTGAGCATTGTTTTTTCTCCTCGATCATGATTTCCCTTTATTAATATCTTATACCCATTCAATCTTTTAACATAGGTTTCCGCGATATTAGATCTACATAGACACATATCCCCAACAACATACACTGTGTCTGTATCTTTTACGGTCTCATTCCATCTTTTTATAAGTTCCTCATTCATCTCATCAACAGATGAAAAAGGTCTATTGCACCACTTAATTACATTAAAATGACCAAAATGTAGATCTGATGTGAAAAAATCCATTGTTTATATTACGACTCAAATACTGATTTTACTATGCCTAAAACTTTATCATTTAAATTTAAAAGCTTGTTATGACTTTCTTTATCAAGACCTTTCGAAAGCTTACTTTTAACATTTCTTTGAAGACCCTCCTTGTATGATTCAAATACAGAATCTAGCATTACTTTAGGAGAATTTATAATTTCTAAATTACCCAATGTTAGTGCAAGACCTTTTATTCCATTAGCAAGGTCACTTATTTTAATATTATCTGGATTTACTCCAGGGTATCTTAATAATAGATCATCTTCTGCGATGTCTTCTCCTGCAACTTCTCTAGCTATGTCTCTAAGAAATGTTCGAATATTCTTGCTTATCATCACAAGATCAGCACTAGTCTTTCGAGATGAAACTCTTTGATCACCTACCACACGAGCAGTAACTCCTCTATCACCTATTGACATATTAAAATAATTTCCCAGTGCCATATAGAGATTTCCTATAGTATATCCTTTGAACCCTTGTTCAGGAATCCATCTATACGGCATCCACTGAGACTCTTCTTCTTCCCCGGGATCAGAGTATTGTGGGTATGTTACGATTGTATCCACCTGAACATGGTCCCCGCTAGGTAGCCGCACGATCAATAAGAACGGTGATCCCTTATTTGAAGCAGCTGTATTGACATAATCTTCAACGTCAACTGAAGTGTTTAGAAAATCTCTAAGTGAATTTTCATAATTTCTTTTCGCTTCATTTTCTGCTTTTCTAATATCTGCAGGTCCCATTGTATCATCAGTTTTTACTGGAAAGGAAACAAGAAAATCCACATCTCCATATTCAGTTCCTGGTTCATCCTTAAGATAATATGCAGAAGACCCTACTGGCCCTATTACACTAACGTTCTTCATGTTATCTGAACTAAGATGTTCATTCCACATTTCCATTACTTTTTTATAGACATCTATGGCAGCAGCAACTGTCTCTTGATTAAGGTTCACGTGACCTGTTAAGTGCGGAGCTTTGAGACCGCCTTCAAATAAATGAAACTTAGAATAAAGATGCTCCTTAATAAGGCCACTCTTTATACCTTCTTTATGAGCTCTTCTTCTAAGAAACCTAAGAGCCTGGACAGCACTTTGAAGCTGATTCACTTCTTTTCTATTCTTGTGTCTATTAGGGCCCTTCTTTAGCGTCTGTTTTAGATTTTGAATATCATCTAAAATTCTATCTAGCTCTTCAAGGTGTTCCTGAGAACCATACTCAGGCAGCACCTTTCGAGTATGATTTATCTCTCTTATAAGAATTCTTAAAAAAGATTCCGAATTCATTTTTAACTCCGAGCGAATATAAATATGAATTCATCTAGCTAACTTTTTGAATTTTGATCTTGAAAGAAAGTATTATCTTCAAGATCTATTTCAGCCTTTTCTACTGCTGACCTTGTGCTTCCATAAATAAACATTCTTATGTGATCATCGCTAATGTCTTCATTATCTTTAAGGTCAAAGTTCTTTTTGATGATTGATTCAAAGTCTAGAGAAAAATCAACCTCTAATTCTCCGCCTAATGGTAATTTAATTATTCTTTTTTCCATATCTAAATTATACCATATACAAAAGAATAATACAGGAAAACTATAGGTTCATCAAGTTTCTAACTCTTTCTCTCATCTCTGCCATGGCTGCGGGTGCACCAGCCCTAATTGGGGGAGATGTGTCTTCGATCTCTTCTTCTTCTTCCTCTTCTACATCAATCCCTTCTGGCTCATCCAGGACTTCCTCTTCTGCTTCAACATCACTAGCTTCTCCAGATCCACCTAATGACATAGTGATATTAGACGGTGGCTCGCTTGGATCAGGTGCCTCAGATCCATCAAATGCACCAGTTAAAATGCCTGAAAATGATTTTAAGAATGTTAGAAGTGCCTGTCTTTCTATTTCTGACAGCCTGTCATAATATGTTCTGATTTGCATTTTAATCTGGCTATCATCAACAGACCTACCGCTTCTAAGCTGCTTTATGCTGTCTGTAATGCTATCTAGTGACACTTCCAGGTGTTCCTCAGGGGTTTCAGCCTCTAGCTCTTCTACGTCCAGTGGCTCATCCGATACAGGCTCTTCGACATCTATCTCTTCCTCTGCCTCTACCTCAATATCTTCTGGCGAATCCTCACCTGCTTCTACCTCATTAAGCCCGCCATACACGCTTGTATCACTTTTCATCATATTGATAAAATATTCCTGCTTGGGATCAAGATACTTTTGTGCCTCTAAAACACTTTCCTCTGCTAGAATCTTTAGAAATGTTAAAATGTCGTCTTCTGACTTAAGCTTTATCTTACTCATCTCTCTTTACGAACCTCACTGAATTTTGCCATAGCTCTCTGTATAACTTATTATACTTTCTCTGTGGTAGATCTTCCTGACCCTGTTGATGCTCTAAGACTCTTTGTCTTCCGTCTTCTTCTCTTTTACAGATATCATTGATAAACTTATCAAATGAAAAATTTTTCTCTTCCATTGTTACTTCTCCATAAAATTAAATATCATGATGCCAACTTAACAACCAATCTACATTCATAAAAATCAGAACTTGAAATAGAAATTGACTTGGACAAAATTTCACAAGCTGATAAATCTAATGATGTATTTCCTGATGACTGACATACCTGAACAGAATCTACTTCTTCGTTTAATATTATTTGAAATGCCTGTGCGGGTTCGCAATAAAATCTAGCATTCATTCTTTTTTTTGAAATTCTTATAGATGTAATTGGCTGAGTTATTATAATTCCTCCAACCCACATCGTTATCAATAGATCAGATTTTAAATCTGAATCCTGATAAAACTGAGACATGTCTACCTCACCTATGAGAGAGTCACTCATCATGATCTGACTATCTGATTCAGAATTATTCACTATCTTCCTCCATAAAATATCTCGTATCACCATAAATTTCATCACAAAACTTTGTGAGCTTTATGTCTTGATATGATACCGCGTTTAGATCTCGAGTGTATGTCTCAACTGTTACACTCAAATGATCAACCGTAACGAGCGCATGATGCTGAATCTCCTCTTGAAATATCAGAAGCTCATCTATAAAATACTTCAGCATTCTAAATTCTTGAAAAACATAGGTACGAATAAGACGCTCAGGATCTTCAAGTGTTTCCCACAGAGATGTCTCTGCTTCAACTGGAAGACTATCACTTGGAATTGTTGTGTCAGTTCCAAAAATTCTCCTAAGTGAGCTGATGTTATCAGATCCTTCTTGAATAAATCTTTTATCAATATAGCTTAAAAGAGGTTTTTCCACTATTGTGCCTCTTCCGTTGCTGAATATAGGCTATTCACTATCGCTTCCATTGGTGAAATATACTTCCTTAATACCTTCGGAGACACCTCTGTCTCTTTGAGCGCGGCAAGTATTTCAAGAGGCCTGGTCATATATTTCGATGATTCATTTTCATATTCTTCTGCCTCCATTCTCAGTCTTTTACTTGCTTTTGAATCACCTGATCGACCCGCCTGTCTGGCATCCATTTTAAGTTTTTGTGACATGGCTTCTAATTCATAGCCTACATTAAATATGTTTCTTATCAAATATGCAATATTTTTAGCAGTGCTTCTAGTCTCTCTAAGGTCCTTCGGTGTAAAATCTGTTCTTGCTTCAAACTCCATATCTCCTGTTTTAAAATCAGCGTAATCAGGAAGCGCATCAAAGAATGGTCCCGTTAAATCTTTATCGAGCTGCTTAACAAAATCTGTTACAAACTGTCTTGCTATCTCTGCAGCATCTTTGTTTGTAAAAGAAAGATTTTCCTTATCAAATCCAAAGATTTCCGACGTGATCTCAGATGCTGTCTGATTTATTATCTTTCTCTCTTCTGGTGATAGTTTTCCTGTTAGGTTGTGCATCTCAGCGAATTTGGGAGCTACGACCTCTCTAGATATCTCACTACTTAATTTATCAAAGATAGCGACGTATATCTTCTTTAACATTCCAAGCTTATCTGGATCTGCTCTTCTGGGTGCTCTCATTTTTGCACCAGCTATTCTGGGACCTAACGCTACTGCCATATCTTGTTCGATATTTGTGAGCGCACCATATGTCGTTCCAAGCTCATCAGCGAGCTGTTGCCTTTCAGTCTTTTCTCTCTCTCTAGCCTGTTTTTGAAGAAGCTTTACATCAACTTCTGGTTCTACCTCTACTTCCTCCTCTTTTTCCCTGGCCTTTTGAAACTCACTTGCCCTTTCTTCTCTTACACTTTCAAGAGCAGATATATACATGTCTATCGGAATATCTATCTTTAATGGAGGCTCTCCAGTCCTCTCAGCAAACTTAACTGTTATTGTAGACATATTAGATTCTTTTGTGGCTCTTATGAGATCATCAAATTTTGAAATAAATTTATCAGCATCTCCCTCCACACTTTTCATTATCTTATCTGCTTGAACGTTTGAATACATCTCAGCTGCAACACTTGGAGTTTCTTGTAGAGATTTTTCAGGTGCAGGCTGGAGGGCTCGATATCTTCTTATAATTTCTCGCTTAAGCTCCTCTTCACTCATATTAGTGGCTTTTAGTGCATCTCTAAAAGCTCCCTTGACTTCTGGTCTTTCAATTATTTTAAGAACTTTTTGAGGAAGCATAAATTGCTCACTGTCTTTGGGATAGAACATCCAGTCATAAAGTTCGTCTATATGATCTAAGACATCAGGGCTGACACTGAAGACTGCTTCTTTTCTAGCTTTGAAGATTCTATCTTCAAACTCTCTCATCGAGTTAAGAACTGTATCTATAGGATCAGTATTTGCTATAGAAGAAAAGATTCTTTCCTCATCTTCGTCTGTCATCTCTTCTACTTCTTTTAATACTCTCTTTATTCTTGATCTAATAAAGTTTTCTGATATGTCATACTTCTTTTTATCATGTTCATCTAAAGCTCTATCTAGTAATTCATGAAGGCTTCTATAGAAAAAGTCTATTTGATCATCGGGCACCTCCATTGCTAAAACTGATGCGGATCTAGATAGCTCTTCAATTGTTCCCGGTACGAAATCAGGGTCCTCTACGGGTGGCCTGTCTACAGAAAGCTGTGTCGCCATTTGTGGATTTGGATGAATTGGCTGATCTTCATTCTCATCAGACATTTCAACATCTTCAGAGTTTCCGGCAATCACATCTATTCTTGTTGTGTGAATACTTCTATCTTCTGAAACTAATTTTTGAATAACATTTTTAAGTGCAACTCTATCAACGACGACCTTCATAATAGCTCCTCAATGATAAATATCTTGCTTATGATCAATTTGTTGATTTTACAATCTCACTCATTGCAAATGTTGCTCCAAGAGTGAGACCTATTCCCGCGACGACACCCAGGACAAATGAAAGCTCCTGGGGAATCTTTGGCTTCGTCAGCTGTTTTTCTAAATATTGTATGTGATCATTTCTAACTACAATCGTTTCTTCATACCTCATCTGTATGGCATCTTTAGAGGCTTGTAGTATATCTAGCTGTAATTGACATTGAGCCTGCTGTTCTTCATTTGATTGCTCAAGTTTTATTTGACAGGCCTCTTCTGAAAATGTCAGATCAGATAGAAGTCTAGCTGCCGCCTCCGTACTAAATAGTGTCCCATTAAACGGTGCTGCCTGTCCTTCTATAACTGTTGCGACCTGTTCGTCAGCATGTGCAGTAGAAGGAATGATTAATATGTTTGTTAAAAAACAAACAATTGTAAAATAATGCAATATTGGATTTTTCATTTTCACATCCTTTCAAGATCAATCATACACAGATATATTTGATAGTTTATGAAATGTGTATTTCGAACCCTGTTATTTCTGATATTCTTCTAGTGATTTCATCTGGGTCAGAGGAGTGATTCTTTAAAACTTTTTCAACTTCTTTTTTCTTTTTCTTATCAAGCTCATGCTCTGCATCTTTATACTTTTCTTCTAGTTCTTTGATAGCACTATCATATCTTTTTTTAGCCTTCTCTCTATCTTCTATCTCTTTTTGATGAGAACGATTTAATATATCAACTTCTTTTTCATGATCATCTTTAATCTTATCTAAAAGCTTTTGAGGATTAATTTGCTTTCTCGCTATGATTGATAAAACAATTGGAATCATTAGACCGATGAAAAACTTCCAATTTTTCTTGCACCAAAGCCAGAACTTTTTTGCACATAATTTAAAACCAAGCCAAGTCATTTAACTACTGACCCGGACCATGCTTCCATGATAAAGCTGCATCTATGACGCCTTGGCTTCCTATATATACTATGGCTATCATGCCCCATGTGTCTGATGTTAGATCAGAAAATATCATCAAACCTGTTGCAGTTAAGAATACTGTGAATTTTCTAGAAATAATCTTTCCTAAAATTCTATCTATGATTCCAGCTTTCATACAGTCTCCATGTAAAAGTCAACTATAAGTATTCTTAATTTATAAAACCGTCATCATCAACTGTCTCTAGAAGAATTATTCCTGAAGATAATTTTTTATTTTTATCATTTATGATTTCATTATCGTGGATATATGAAACAAGATCACCCTGTATTTTAGCAAGTATAGCTATCATCTCTGCTTGTTTGGAAATAATTAAAAGGGATTCATTTAGCTGAACCTCTATGTCAGCGATTCTATTTTCAATACGTGACAGCTTTTTATTTTTAAAACCAAAAATCTTTAGAAATTTTTTCATCTTATTCTGCCAGTGGATTTTCTTTTTCTATAACATTAAACAATGACTCGACATCGGACTTGGATAACTTTTTAATTATACCATCTCTTTTTCTTTGTGAAAGGTCATTTATTAAATCCATCATATCTGGAGATTCTGCAGCTATTCTTTGAGATATTTCTTCAAAGACTTCTTGCATAGATACCCTTTTTTTAAAACATATTATCCTAAGATTCGAATGAGCTTCACGAGTTATGTTAAAGTGAATTGTCTTTTTTGTCTCAAAATCTTTATATGTTTTTTTAGGCACTATACACCGCCGCCGCCACCCATCTGTCCTGTTCCTCCGGCATATGCTCCAACAGCGTATGGAGGCTCTGGAATATCTTTTGATCCGTCTAGATCAAAATCAAATTGAGAATCTAATATTTCTTTCATTTCATCGACATGTGCCTTGTCGTAGTTATCTGCCAAAAAGTTCATCGCCCTGTTAACTATAATTGTTTTTATATCTAGTAGAGTTTCATAGTTCATTGCGAGTCTTGCAACTCTTTTTGTAAATTCGTCTATGTTAAGCGGTGGCTTTGGAAGTTCTTCTGCATCTGTAACTGTCACATCCTCACTCCCAGCCGGATCCTCTACTTCTACTTCTTCCTCTGCTTCAGGAGCAGGTTCTTCGGGCGGCGCGGCAAGATCTTCTGGCTCTGGAAGATCATCTGGTGATGGCTGTTCATTTAAAATTCCCCTTAGTGAGAGATTTCTTAATGATTCAAGAAGATCTTCACCTTCCTCTTCTTCAATTGAATCCTTTTCAAACTTAAGAATAAAAGCGTCTATTTGATCATCAGCAGAATCTTTTGATAGCCTTGTAACTTCTTCAGCATCAGACGCTACAAATAGCTCCTCGACTTCCTCAAGTATAATTCTTCTAATCATGTGCCTGTTTACATTATTCATTTATGACCTCAAAACAGATTGTATGGCTTCTGCCTTTTTAAATCTCTCTCCAATGACATTCCAGTTAAGCTGTTTCATCATTGCAAACGTATATGTCTTTACATCACGTAAATAATCTCTATAGTATGCATGTTGCCACATGTCCATAACTATTACTGGGTAGGATCCAAAAGGAACATTAAGACTATGAAGATCAATTGCACAATTCATATATGACTGTAGATAAACATTAAAATATGTTATCGCCCAGCCGCATCTAGATGCCATGCAACACGCTATAAAGTCTTCCTGCCACTCATCGAATGTTCCAAAATCTCTTGCTAGTCTCATATATGAAATTGAATCCATAGAAATTTCACTATGAAGATCGCTAATATTGGAAAAATATAATTCATGCAAATAGATTGCATTCATGTTAAACGTTTCATCTATCTTTAAAGATCTATACCGAGAGTGATTTGAACTAGATGCTTCTCTATCTACTGTATCTAGCTCTGCACTTATTCTATTGAATTCCTTTACATAGTTTTCATAGAGCTCTATGTGATTTGCCTTATTTGCTGCACTCAAAAGCTCTGTAGGAAGATTAAATTGCTTGAGTTGTGCTACATAAGATTCTTTTAAAATATCTTCTTCATTTAAATGAAGAGAATTTCTTATTGTTTCTTTAAGGTCTTTATTCGTAAAACTTGACATTAATGCCTCTCATAATCTTTAAATTCTTCACTAGGTATAAGTATTCTTTTACCGGGCCTAAAGCACAAAATCTTAAAATTAGATTCACCATCATTAGATAAAATTGCTATCACTGTATAGACCAATTTAGATTCTTTATGTCTTATCTTAAGGCCAGGCTTTATAATTATTCTTTTTTCATCACCTTTTCCTATAGAAACATCAAGGTTTTCGTGTTGAATTCCTTCAATAATCTTAATCATATCTTCTGCAGAAAAAACTTTCATTATCTGGCCTCAGGAAAGGAGGTAGACCTATCATATTCAAATAGTTCAAAATCCTTATCATATAAATTAAAAAATCTTTCTTTGATATTTGGAAAGTCTTCCCATGAAGACTCTCTACCTGGAGTAAAATTATGATAATTTTTATTTATTTTGGGCATAGTATCAAGCAGATGAATGATTTTTAGATCCTTTAGGTCAGATATCATTTTCTTTATATCTGTTTCAAGCCTATAGACATTCGTATTATCAGAATTATATAGGTGCATCGGGCATGGAACTGCACCGATTGTTTCAAAGTCGTCACCCACCTCTCTAATCCAGTCTTTCAAATATAAGTCTATCAATTCTGGCCACGATGACATCTCTAACTCTTTATTAAGGTTTTCTTCTAGCCACACATACCCGTAATTTATCTTTGCAATAAGGTTGGAGTCACTCCAGCTAGATGTAAAAATGCTTCCAATCTTATCTAAAACCTGATCCTCTGGCATGTCTCGAATGTCATGAATGCCTATTTTTTCAAAAAAACTAATAAAATCCTCAGGGTCAATTGAAGCACCCAGGCTTAACAATTCTTGAGCAGCTCGATCAAATTGATGAAGAATTGTCATTTGTAAATGTGAAACTACTCTAGACATTGGATTTCTAACAATAGAAAATTCAAAATCTACGTTTTTAGTCTCGTCCCACAGACTCCAAAACTTATAAGGTGCGTGACCGTGGCCTGAAACTCCTGGACAAAACTCCCGAGGCTCATTAATTCTATTCCACCCGTTAGATTCAAGCAGCTTTCTTACAGACATTCCTGCTGTCTTAGGAATATGAATGAAGTGAATCTTTTTGTCATCTCTCTGGTATACAGGCATAAATCTCTCTATCGTAAATTAAATATGATGTAGATTAACTAATATTTTCTAACAATGACTTCAGACTCTAAAAGTAGATCTACTCCTGACCTGTCTCTATATTCTTCATTATAGACAACTTCACTAATTCCAGAATTTATAATGGCTTTTGCACACATTCTACATGGTGAAAGAGTAACATAAAGTATTTTTCTCTTAGGGTTGTTATAGTCCATCTTTAACAGCGCATTAATTTCTGCATGTAGCATTCCAGATTCACCGGGAACATATGATTCAACCTCATTGGGTCCTCCAGAATGATTTCCATTATATCCTACTGCCAAAATCTGTGTGTTATCACCTGTTACAACAATAGCTCCAACTTGGTGACGAGGATCATAAGATCTTCGCGATATTGACTGTGCAAACTGCATCCAGATTTCATCCCATTCAGGCCTCATTATTCACATACTCCTAAGCGGTGAATCTATAAATCTATGTGAAAAGCTCCCATTAATCTCCATCTTTAATTTTGTCTCATACATGTAATTCGCACCTGGTTCACATGTAAGTTTTATAAAATTTTTCTGATGTAAGATGCAGAAATCGGCGCCTTTGATTTCCTGATCACCATCGCCAACCAGCATAGAATAGCAAGACCATCTACTGTCTGAATTTTTCACAAAATCATCTACTGCACTTCTTACACCTTGTTTTTTTGTATTCTTTCTAGGTGTTGTGTCTGATACATCTGAATAGTGCTCGTACTCGCTATAGTATAGATCTTTTTTTTCCCACTTTCCAAAATAATCATCACAAATAATTAGAGATGTTGGGTGACATAAGTCTTGAATCATTTCTAATTCTTTGGAGACTGTGTGATAATTGTGATCACCATCTACAAGAACTAGATCATATTTTAAATTCTCCTCTATTAGCACTTGTAAAAGGGATAAGCTATTTCCTTTTATCAGATTTACATTAGGACTATCTTCCAGCTGATTAACACTTACATTGAGCATTGCTGTAAGAGACTGTATAACAGAGTCTTGAATAACTAGATCAATTCCCTCGTATAGAAATCTGTTACACTCTAATGTTAAGTTGTGAATCAAAGGTATTGAAGTTTGACCTTTATCCACACCTATCTCTAGAATTCTGGGATTATCTATTCCTGATAAAAAAGACATTATTGGCTTTGCAAACGCCTGATACGACATTAAAAAACTCTCTCATAACAATTAGGATTCTTTATCATCAGCTTGCTGAGTCTCGCTGTCATCTGTCTCTTCTTGTCCTTGATCTTCTTTTGTGTCTGTCTCAAGCTCATCTAATATTGCCTCCATCTGATCGACTGCCTCTTCCTTGTCGACATCTCCTTTTTCTTCTAGGGACTGTCGAATCTCCTTGAGTGCCTCTCTTGCAGGTGTTGTATCAACTATCGGCTCATCAACTACATCAAATAGATCATCAACTATAGTTTCTCCTGATAGAGAGAATCCTGCAGCCTTTTTATGGCCGCCTCCCCCAAATTCCTTAGCTATTTCACAAACATCAATTGAATCATGAAATGATCTCAGGCTGACTTTTATATTTCTATTTTCATGATCATAATACCATATCACTGCAAAATCGCAATCTGGAGAAAGTCTAGCTCCAATCTCAGACATCCAGTGAGATGAGTTAACAACTAAAACATCCATGCCCTTGAACTTTCTAGGCTTCGCCTTTTCACATACTTTTTTAACAACAGTCTTAGAGTATGCCAAAATATATGATCCCCGCTTGACTGCATCATCAAAAACAGAGTCATCCTCAAACTTTAAAAATTCTTCAAATTCAAATGGGACCATATCAAACGCAGCAGAAAACTCTTTTGAATACTCAAGTTCCCACTTCCAAAGATCCCTATCTTCGATATACCGAATAAACTTAGGGGGCTCTTTTCCAGGATGAAAAAATTCCCATGCTAGCATCGCGCCACTCTTAGTCATATCAAAATGAGTATTAGAAATATCATGAAGCTCAATCATGGCGGACTTATGATGATCAATCACTATCAAGCCATCTGCCTCTTCAGTCATATTCTTTATCGTAGTATTATCATATGAAAAATCAAGAATTGCAACAGTTTTACCCGTAACGTCTGGTGGTAGAGATCCGTGCTTAGCAGGATAGTATTCAGCTTTTTTCCCCAAACACTTCCATGCTGAATATGCAGCTCCAAACCCATCAGAACAATCTGCATGATAAATTATAAGGTCGACACTGGTTGGCTCGATCATTTAGCTATCCTCGGACTGATTCATAAAGCTATGATGAAACCAGCATCTCGGTTCATAAAGTTCTGATCCACCAATAGATATTTCATTTAGATCGTCAAATTTTTTGTGTGTATAAAAGGCATCTAGCCCAGTAACTGTACAGACAGCAGGACAAACTTCAATCTTTGTGGCCCAAGGCATCATGTCACGAACTTCTTCAAAGACATTACCACTAGCAGATAATTGCAAAGATGATACAAGTATCGTCTTTCCCATTCTAAATAGCTTCAATAGAGCATCTGAAACACCGTCTATCATAAAAGCCTCATCTACAGCAACAACATCGACGTCACTGTGAACATTCTCCAATATATCTAATCCAGTTCCAACAACTTTTGCCTCAATTGTTCCACCACTATGTGTGCAAATTTCTCCCTTAGAATATCTATCATCTAGTCTTGGCTTGAACGCAGCAACACTTCTATTCTGATATTTGAACCTATCTATGTGAGCAAGTAGTCGCGTAGTTTTTGATCCAAACATTGGGCCTGTAAAAATTATAAATTCAGGAGCTCTTCTCATCACCTCTTCCATAGTCATCCTTTATTCTAAATGGAATATCATTTAAAAAATTTCCAATCTCTACTACTCTAGAGTTTTCTATAGCTGATATTCTATATGGGCACCTAGACTGAACATTGAGACTATCACCTACACCTAATCTTTCTGTCTTTAATGGGTGAGATTCTGGAAAATCTAGCGATAACTCATCGCCATAAGTTACATCTATACTTCCAGATATCACTATTAAAGATTCACATTTCTGTGGATTGAATTTTAAACTTGTTCTGTGTCCCTGTTCGATAAAAAGAAGCTTGCCATGCCCTGCCGTAAATGAAGACCAGCTATGCTCACGGCCCCACGGCTTTTTATTGATATTCCATCCCCTAGAAACCCATGCTGTCTTGATATCGTCATGCTCCATCTTCAAGTTCCCACCATTCAATTGTTTTCTCAATACCGTCCCAGAATCTAACTAGAGGTTCATATCCGAGCTCCTCTCTCGCTCTTGTAATATCAGCCTTTGTATGCATCACATCACCTGATCTCCACTCTGCATGCTGTATAACTGTATGTGAAAATTTACTTTTAAAATATTCAAGTATTTCGTTATTTGTTGTTCTATCTCCGCATGCAATATTATAACATCTCCCACCAAATACACGATCTGATGAAGCGGCAAGAATATTTGCATGAACAACGTTATCAACGTAGCATAAATCACGCGATTGAGTGCCGTCGCCGTCAGATCTAAGCGGCTTCATGTCTTTTGTTCTATGGCACCATGAAGAAACAGCTGTTGAATATGGTGAGTCTCCGTACTGGCCTGGACCAAAAACATTAAAATATCTTAGACATACAATATCCAAATCATATAAATTATAAAACATTTCTGCAAGATCTTCAATTGAACTTTTTTGCCACGCGTATGGTGACTTTGGATTCTTAGGGCTTGTTTCAGGAGTAGGGAGAGTATCAGCGCCCCCATAGACAGAAGACGAAGATGCCCAAACAACCCTATCAACACTTGATCTACATGCTTCAAATAATCGAACTGTCGATGAAATATTCACATCAGTCGTAATAGATGGATTTTCAACAGAATAAGACACACGAGGAACAGCAGCTTGATGAAAGATTACATTGTATCTTTGATTAATGATATTGCCTAGCACATTGGGATGAGAAAAATCTCCCTGAATGACGTGAACATCATCAACACTCCTATTTGTCTTTTCATAAAATGCGGGCAATAAATCTGCAGGTATAACTCTCAACTTGAGACCTTCTAATAGCTCAAGATGACCATTAGACATGTCATCTACTATATCAACTACCCATCCATCACTAACAAGCGATTTTGATAGGTTAGAACCAATAAATCCACAACCCCCAGTGACCAAAGCTCTTTTATTCATAAAACACCATCCTCTATCATTTTAACCAATAATGTGTGCAGAGTTTAAATTAAATCTTAATCTACACTTAATACATCCTATTCCAATTACTTTCCAGCATTTTGATGCCAAATAGTATAAAAATTTTAAATCATGTGGAAATGTCGTTGCAACATCTGTTGATCTTAAAACAACATTAAAGTCCATTATATTATTTCTTACTGCTACCTGTATAAAAGATATACATGATTTATCTGCGAATACGAACCTTCTGGATTCAAAACCCTCCACTCTATTATACTCATTTTCTCCAGAGAGCTCCATCTCAATTTTATGGATGAGACTATCATGAATCATGAAATAATATTCTTTTTCTGGCCCATAGGACATAGAAGACTCTGTAGACTCTTCAAACTTTCCATCATCATAAAGTGTGAATGAAAGCGGATAAGACTCATTAGAGATATTTTTTACAAATTCTGATACTTGATCAGAGACTTCTTTTAGCATGCACCTTTCAACGATATCTAGATATGCAGACAGCTTGCCCGCTATTTCACCTGTATCATCACCACCATATCCGGAAATATTTGGAAACTGTGATAAAAAAATATATGCATCTAAAAACTCATCATAGACTCTCTTTATTGATGAAATATCTTTGTGAATTTCATCACCCCTTTTTAAAAATCTATCCTTAACAGTTTCAAAATCTGGATATAAAAATACAAACCTATTATTGAGATTTGATATCTCAAGATGAAAATCAGACTCTAGGTTATCTAGATTTCTTTGATAAAGATCTGCAAATATTTTTCTTGAGATCTGTGATCTGTCATGAATATGCCGTCTATAGCCCGTGATATCATGAATCTTCCTAATCAGAGTTGTCTTTCCTGCACAATCTGATCCTTCGATAAATAAATTTTGCGTTGGAAATGTTAGCATTTAAACATCTATCTTTTTCATCTTATATGTAGAAGTTGAGTATCCCCATGTTTCATTAGAGGATATCTCTGCCAGCCATATTGTATACAGCTCTGGAATTTGATTAAACTTACTCCAGACACGAACCCACTTACTACTAGAATTATCGTCACAAACCCTCAGTCTATAAAATGTCTTTCCGTTCTTGGTCTTTTTTTCTATAATCTCCTCTATGCAAAACCAAGCTATTCCTTTTTCATTTCCCTTAAGAGAACTTACAGGTTTGACTTGAGCAGCATTTATCTTTTTCATTATTGATGACGGGAATATTATCTCTGAATCTACTCCTGACATCAAGTCAACCCCAAATGATATCTTAGACGATCTTTGCCAGTCAGGTAAATCATAAGACTCCCTTATCTTTTCAGGTATGAAGTCTGGAACTGCTCCTGTTTCTTTCATTAGTTTTTTTGCAGCTGTCTTTGTGATTCCATGGCGGCCCTTCTTGAGAAGGTCATAGTTTCCAACTATAATTTCGTGAAGCTGTCTGTGATTTTTAATCGTACCATTCGTCATCTCTTCTAAAGATCCAAAAGCCTCTACCTTACATAGAGAATCAAAACAAGTTTTATTCATCTTAGATGGCTTCCACTTTCCGTCCTCTGTAAACAGCAGCTGATCGATGTCTTTGAATGGCCTCCGATCTAAAATTTCTTGCACAGCAGCAGATCCCACACCCTTGATAGCTGTTAACGGCGGAACAAACCCGCCCCTTTCTTCAGAAAATACCCACACATCAGAAGATGTATTAATATCTGCCTGAAGAATTTTATACCCAATTGATTTAATTTCAGAAATAATTTTTCCAAATTTTGGAGAGCCGTTCCACGTCTGAAGACAGGTAGCTAGCCACTCCTTTTCATAATGTGTATGCATCCATGCAGAATAATAAGAATCTATAGCATACGCTACTGCGTGACTCTTATTGAAACCATACCCAGAAAAAGCCTCAATTGTCTCATAAAGAGATGTTGCTTTTTCTCTATCCATGTTGCTGACGGTTACTGCTCCATCAATAAAGTCCTTTCTAAGTTTAATGCGCTCCCCTACCTTTTTATCATTCTGGTCAAGAGACTTCTTAACAAGTGTTTTTCTCATCTTGTCAGAAGCACCCTTGTCGAATCCGGATAGCTTCTGTGCTATAAGCATAAACTGTTCCTGATATATAACAAATCCTCTACTTTCTGAAAGAATCTCCTCTAGTACTGGATGATCATATTTAATAAGATTAAGATTTTGGCCCACCTTTACATACTTCCTGTGAACATTAGCTGTGAGTGGGCCTGGTCTATAAATCGCTGTGATAGCAGACAGATCTTCAATACATCTAGGCTTGGCAGCTATGCAAAACTTTCTAGCGCCGGTGTTGGTAAATTGAAAAATTTGAACAAATCTACCTGCATGATAGATATACTCCCAGACCTTTTGATCATCTAGCTTGTGATATCTGCTGCTTAAATTCTCATCAAAAAATTTATTGATTTGATCAAAATTAGGATTTTCAACTCCCTGACTTCTAAGAATTAGTCTTATTGTGTCCTCAACCATCTTCAGGGTAGCAAGTCCGAGAAAATCAAACTTAAGAAATCCATTCTCTTCAAGATGTCTAAAGTTCATGCCCTCTGACCACGGTGTTTGTAGATCACCTCTCACCTTGATGACAGGCATGTTGTCTTCAAGATTTGGGCACACCAGCACGCCACCTGCATGTCTTCCAATACTTCTAATCTCCATGAATAGATTTTTAACATGCTCCTGTACTTTGGGATATTTTTTCATAAACTCCCTGTACGATTCACTATATTTTTCACAATCTTCATTTGTCAAAATATATGTCGACTTTTCCTCATGGTCTCCCATTGCGAGAGGCTGGACCTCTCTTTCAAGAGGATTTGTCATTGCGTTCACCTCATCAAAGGGAATACCATAGAACTTAGAGACATCCTTTATAAGAGACTTTAGTTTCAATGTATTAAAGTTTGAAACTGGAATTACAGAATCCTCTCCAAAAAGCTCCCTAGAAACATCAATAAGAACATCTCTATCCGCTACATCGGAATCTATATCTGGCCATGCAACCTTATGAAGACCTAAAAATCTCTCAAATAGTAGGCCATATTCAAGGGGATCTATGTGCGTGATACCCAAAATATAATTCACAAGGCTACCGCTTCCTGATCCTCTTCCAGGGCCCAATAGTGTTCTATTTCCCGCCTTTTCAAACACCTTTGTTAGAGTCAAAAAGTAGTTCTCGAATCCTAGCGCTTTAATCACAGAGAGCTCTTCTGTGACTCTACTAATATACTCTTGATTTTCATGCAAGCCGTGCTCAATCATTCTCTTCTTGACAAGCTTTATAAGCTGATTAATTGCGCTAACGTCTGGTGTGCTGAAATCTGGAAGTTTTGCTGAAGAATCAAACCAGACCTCTTCACACATCTGCCACGCTATGTCATGAGTTCTTTCAATCGCATCCTTAACAATCTCTTCACTGTCCTTATAGAAGTCATATTTTTCCCACTGATCCTTGAAGGCATCCCACATTTGGAATGAATTTTTAGGATAGAGTTCACATTTTAAATCTTCTTTACTAGGAAGCTCTGGCATGTCATCACCTCTTTGACCCATTCTTCCAAGAAGTCTATATAGCTCTCTAGCCTCCCATAAGTCTGGATGACAATAATGTGAATCAGCTGTGGCTATGAGCGGAATGCCTGTTTTTTCAGATAGTCGAAGAAGACATCTATTTGTGAGATCCTGCGCGGGAAATCTATTAAATTGAATTTCAAGAAAAAAGTTTTCTTTTCCTACAGCATCAATAAATCTGTCTGTGGAATTTTCAAGCTTTCTCATGACGCTGTTTAAAATAACGGGATCATCAACGAGCTCTGGAGCTAAATCTTCAAATGACTTATCTGGAAAGTGTTGAAAAATTAATCCCGACATCCTTCCGCCAACACATGCTGTGGATACAACAAGCCCTTCACTATGCTCCTTGAGCATCTTAAAATCTATTCTAGGAAATCTGTAAAATCCATATTTAAATGATTTTTTTATGAGCTTGAATAAGTTTTGAAGGCCAGTAAAGTTTTTAGCTACGACAACCAGATGATACCTTCTCTTCCACTCGGGATAGCTTTTTCCTTTAGATGACTTTGACTCAGACTCATTCTCAATAATAAGCCCTTCTGTTTCTTCGCCAGAATCATCTGTTTTTAAACTCTTCTTATTTATCTTTTTAAGCCTGACATTTTCTCTATGTTCCTCATAGTCATCTCTCCACTCGCTTAATGAATCTACGAAGTAGAATTCACATCCATAGATGTGTCGATAGTCTACACCCTTATTTTTTAATTTTTTAGAATATGTGTGAGCATGAGCAGCTGAATTCATGTTACCATGATTTGTCAACGCAAATGCATTCATACCGTTCTCCAAGATAAAATCGATATGCTGGTTAGGATAACCTAGCCCATCGTATACACTTGAACCATCATGTGCATGCAATCCAACAAACTGTTTGGGAATAGAAAATTTATTAAAATCTGACATTAATTACCTATTCCTAGTGTACCACGATTTTGTGATATTTACACGAAATGAGTAATACTAAGAATTTTAAATTAATCTTCTAGACAAACTGTTTCAAGAATAATACGCGTGACATTGTATGGGTCACAATTAGAATTGGGACGACGATCTTCAAGGTACCCACATCCATCATTGTTCACATGTCTTGGTATTCTAATACTAGCTGTTCTATCTGAAACACCCCATTTAAACTCTTTATACGAGCATGTTTCATGCAATCCTGTAAGCCTTAGCTCTAATCCATCGCCGTATGCATCTAAATGTTTCTGTATATTGTTTCCAATTTTTTTACATGCCTGCTCTATATATTTTATTCCGCCGGGAGCTCTCATCTTCCCTGTGCTAAAGTTAGTATGACATCCGGCTCCATTCCAGTCGCCCATCATTGGCTTTGGATCAAATGTAACTGTTAGTCCATAAGCTTCTGATATCTTTAGCAGGAACCATCTAGAGATCCATAGCTGATCTGATACATCAACAGGACCCACACCTGGACCTCCTATTTGGTATTCCCACTGACCAGGCATTACTTCAGCATTTGTGCCCGTTATATCCAGTCCTGCCCATAGACACGCATTCATATGATCATCAGATATGTCACGACCAAATGATCTATCCCCGCCAGCACTACAGTAGTAAATTCCTTGAGGCTTTGGATATCCGCCCTCTGGAAACCCAAGAGGTCTTTCACTCTTTATAACCGTGTATTCCTGTTCAATTCCAAACCACGATTCTGATTCGTGAGTTTTCCCGTCTATTTTCTCTAAATCACTTCTATTATTCGTAATATGGGGACTACCATCTCCATTCAAAACCTCGCACAGTACAACGAATGCCAGGCTATCGCCTCTTACAGCGTCTGGAACCACTCTCACTGGTAACAATAAGCAGTCAGAATCAGATCCGCTTGCCTGGCCGGTGGATGATCCATCAAACCCCCACTCAGGAAACACCTTATGATCAAGATCATTTCTTAATTTTAAAAAATCAGACTCAGGTAGAGTATGAACCCTTACCTTAGACCTAAGACCCCATGGCTTGAATCCATCTATCCAGACATACTCAAGCTTTAGCTTTACTAGACCACTTTTTGTCATTCAATATTTCCATAATACGGTTCAAATAGAAGCTCACCAGACTCCTTGCACCGTGATAGATAATCATCGAGATCATCAAAAGATGTGCAAACCTTGACACCTGACTGTGCCAGCATGAGATTAAACGTAGCTCCTTCAGGCAGGCCTGCACAAAAATACACTAGCGGCGTATTTGAATTGTATGCGACTCCTGCTTCAAAGATGCTTCCCATATCTTTGTCACGTGTGTTACAGATTACAAAATCATTTCCAAGGATGTGCTTGACATTTCCTTCGAACGTATCCTTCTGTGTTTGAAGATCAGCTGTTGGGGGACAGACAAAAAAATCTTTTGGTGAAAAATATCCAAATTCATTCTTTGTTAAAGTCTTTTTAATCATTTCAACTTCTTCAAATGCGTCAGGTGTGAACCAAGAACTAGCAATATATGCCTTCATTTTTTCTCCGAGCGGGTTAATAAATCAATTATATGCAATAGTATTTCTATTTTTAAAAATGTTATGCATTAAATTTCTTTTGATGAACTTTTTTTCTCATCCAATCTTTCCACGTATCAAAGATAATATTCTTTTCATAGTCGCTTATAAGACCTTTATCCTGATATCTATTTAACAATATATAAATTCTCATATTAAAATCTTTCAAATCTTTAGAATTCTGAATGTACCCTCTTACATGAGATGGAATCTCTTTTGGTTCTAAAAGATATTTGGCAAAATCTCCCTCCACAGAGCTGGGAGAGTTTATAAAATCATAATAATCATCATCTCTTCCGTGAGCTATAAACATTTGATCGGATCCCTCACCCTGCGTTATATGCTCTAGCTCATGTCTCACAGTATTTGATACCTCATCTCTTAGCTTAGAGTACTCACTTAAATTCAAATCTGAAGGAATATCTACTGAGACATATAATCCTATGTCATGGATTCCCGTCACATCCTTGTCAGCCCCGCTCACATTAAAATCTTCTGTGCCCCTATTAACTTGAACCACTATATAGACAGTTGTATCAACTATATCATCAGATATGTCATGTGAAAAACCTTGTGACTTCCAATCCATGCTTAGTGGAATATTTCCGGCAACAATTTCAACAAATTCAGATGTCTCGTCGCCACCTACATCATAAGAAAAATCATCTCTAGTTAGGGCAGACGAAGGAAGTCTTGTTTCCTTTCCATGAATAACTCTCATAATATCCGATGTTATCATGTTGGTAAATGAATGCAGTCTTTTAGACTGTGTCTTTCGACCTTCGAGTAGCATTTCTCTAATGTATTCTTTTAATAGCTTCACTTAGATACATATTATTCACATTCTATGAAAAACATCTATCTTTCATTTTGATATTTAAATCTCATTCTGTGAATGTCATCAAGTATTTTTGCCCATAGTGTTTCAAATACTGTATAGCCGCCGGGATTGTTTGTTCCATTGATCTTTTCTCGAGTAGACTGATAAATTGTATCCTCAGGATGATAATCAAACTTATCATTTTTAGGCTCGGGCCAATATAGATTTGTTCCCTTGCTAGTCCACTTTCCTCCTTCTTGAACCCTAAAGGTTTTTATATAATGCATATCCGGCTTGTTAAAGTCAATAGCTACAGATGCCTCTGGAAGAACCCTGATAAGTTCTCTAGCCATATAGCCTGCAAGAAGATTATCAGCGGCAGGTTGAATCTGAACATCCTGCCGTTGCCTTATAAATCCAATCAAATCTTTAAGATTCATTCTCATTAAATAAAATGATGTCATACACTTAGGAAGGATCATTCTTGCATCCATCATTGATACACTTTTGCTATCCGTCATGTCTGCATATAGTTGTTTTGATTCCAATACTAGATTTTTCCACCTTTCTAAAAATTCTGGAGAATTTTCAACAGACTCTGGAATCACAGCAGGATCGTCCCGTAGGTCTCTGTCTCCCGTGCATTGTGCAGCAAATGATCCTGCTCTATGCCTAATGATATGTGTCACTTCTTGAAATGATAATCCACTTAATTTAAACGTAAAGCTAAGACATTCCATGGGAGTTGGCAGTGCCCTGAATGATAAAACATCTTCCAGATTTTTGGATAGATCTTTTCTAGATGTTCCGACTGGGTTTGTTTCATCATGATGATCAGCCCATGTTGCCTTCACATATTGCCAGGCGACATTAAGAGATTGCTCTCTTGTAGGATGATCAACTAACTCGACCTTTAAGGCCTTGAGATTATTGTAAAATTCTGTGTTTGTATCTTGACCAAACTTCAAATCCATGGGAAGAATAATTGGTTCGAGATCATAATTAACTGGCATTTTTTCTCCTTATTTCTATATTATACCAAGCTATACAAGTGTTTTTATCATATCATTTAAATTTTTAGGATCTTCATATACATGAATATTTTCTATATTCCACACTTCTGAATTATAAGAAAGCTTCGGAAGTAAAACAGGAATTCCATGCTTGGCATATTCTCCTGCATGCTTTGGAGAATCATCAACAGCACATACAACTGATCCAGAATCAAAATATTCAGACTGAGTTAACCACCTATACTTTTCGGCGCTAAAGTCAAGTCTGTGATAATTCACTTGCAACTTTTCAAGCCAGAAATATGTATCATACCTACAAATGGGATTTTCATCAGGTCTAGCAGTTAAAATTTGAATCCAAAATCCATCATTTGAAAGAGAGTTAATTAGCTTTATCATTTCTTTATTAGCTTCAATGTCTCTAAGCCCTCTATGATCAATAAATCTTAAAAATACTTCTTCAGGATTATATCCTGCATTTTTAACTTCAGTCGTTGTATAATATTCAGATGAATTTTTATCAGCCTTGATACCATATTTTTCATCTAGCCAGTCAATAAAGCCTGATCTAAACTCTGAAATTACATCATCTAGGTCAAAAATAATAACTGGCTGACCATTCCACTTATTTTGTGTTGATTTATGTCTGGCGTGTAAAAACAAATCCTTATCCTCGAATGCACTCATAAACGTCTCACTTGAAATATCCCATAAATTCAGAATTGCAAGAAGATACCTGAAGGCGTCAACTGATTCATATGTTATTTTATTTAAGTCTACTTCCTTTTTAATATTTCTATGATCTTTAAAGTTAATTCCAGAAATAAGATCGCTAACCTCAGAATGCAGGGCCAATGATAAAGATTTTGTTATCTCTTCTTTTTCTTCTATAGAAAGACTACTATCATAAAATATTTTGTTAAAATCTTGTTGCCTTTCAAATAATCTCTTTAAATCAAAATTCATTATTTATTCTTATCATGAATAATTGTAACATCACTTTGCTGATTTTTATTATAATTTTTAATTGACTCTATTAATGACGCTGTATCGCAGTTACTGAAAACCATATACCCAGATGAAATGGATAATCTTATTATTCCGCTATGACTGTCAAAGTTCAAAGACTCTATGATCTCGATTAGCGCTTTAATAGAATCAAATGTAAAAGCTTTATCAGATTCCTTATGAAAAAAGGAGCCTGGCTTAATATCCGTTCCTAAGTCTTTCATGAATAACTTCATCCTTTTTAAGATATGATTCATAAAGATCAGTTGAATTAAATCCTGCAAGAATTATAAGAGAGAAAAAGTAATTAAATGCATCAACAATTTCTTCTAAAAACTCATCTTTGTCAAATTCAATATTTTCTGTTGATCTATGGGGTTTCCAGTTTTTAAGATGCTGAAGAGCCTCAAACATCTCTTCAACGCCTCTTAGAGCTATATCTCTGCAATATTGCTGACTATTTTTATTTGATAGATCAACCGGCCATTCCAGGTTATCATTCGGATATTTTTCAATAAGCGAATTCATAAATGACTCTCTTAACTCAAACATATGTCTTAGACTGTCTTCATTATCTTCTTCACTGGAGCCAGAAAAAGATTTATTATCTTCTTCGACAGCACTGTTTTTAATAAATGATTCTCCCTTGACAGCGATTCCCATTCTATTTTTTTCCTAGATTCTCAGCTTTTTCTAAAAGACCTTGAAGTTGATTTTCTCCAACCTCTCTATACTCGGGTGTCAAAGCTAAGTTTTGACTATTATTTTCTGACTCTGTTACTCTAATCGTTCTGAGGTTGTCAACGACATCTGTTCCAGTTATTATTGCTAGCTGGACTAGTTTTGCAATTTGAGCAATGACTTCATCTGATAGTTTATAAGATTTCATATATTCTCCAACATCTACACTTGATTATAAACAATAGATCCTAAGCTGTATTCCTATTATTAAAACCAGGAAAACATCCTGTCTATATAAAATATAATAATATAGGAAGAAATGTTCAATGAAGAGAGTCATAATATCTGACACGCATATTGGTAGTAAGTTTTATAAATCAAACGATCTATTAAAATTTCTAAAATCTGAGTCTTATGATGAGCTCATTTTGGCTGGAGATATTATTGATTTCATAAAAATTCCCGTCTTTACAGAAAGATGTATGGAGATTATTGATGCAATTGATGTAGATAAGAATATCATCTACGTTGTAGGAAACCATGATGAAAGCCTTGTCGGGCTTGTTGGAAAAAAATTCTTCAATGTAACGTTTTTAAAAAGATATGATTTTGAAGACGGTGATAGAAAGTTTAGAATCGAACATGGTGATGAATATGATAGAGGTGTTCTTCATAATAGAATATTTGTTAAAATTCTCTCTGTGATACAGAGCATTCTGGAATTCACATTTAACTTTGATCTCACGACATGGTGGACAGAAAAGCAAATTAAAAAACACCAACTAAGAAGCATCATCCACATTTTACGACATCACCCTAAGATTGACGTTTTTATTATGGGACACACACACATACCCGAAGCTATTATATGGATCAACGAGGATCAAGAAATAAAGACATACATCAACGCAGGAGATTGGGTTACACACCAAACGTATGTTACAGTTTCAAACGGCATAGCAAGATTACAAAAATTCGACGGCTAGTCATCGCCTGCGTTTTTGCCTAGAGGCAGCCCGTGCATGTTCATCTCTAATATCAATATCAGGATTTTCTCTCAATGTTCTAACAACATGACTCAATAATTTCATTAGCATCTTTACATCTGCAAGAGCATTGTGCCACTCATCCGTAGATATTCCATAGGCAGACGATACGACACCCATAGAGGCAGAATAATATTTTCCCTTTTTAATCTTTTCTAAAAACTCTCTTGCAGACTGATCATCATGCTGATCTTTTAGTGTTCTAAGAAGAGGTATTAAAAATAATTGCATTATTCTCATAGTATCTATTACTGGATATCTATCTGGTTGTCTATCCGATCTAACAGCTACAAACTTCATATCGAACGATGCATTTTGTGCCACCAGTACGGGATTTGAAAATGAATCCACGAAATCTAAGAATCCATCGATCACATCCTGCTCTTCAAAATACTCACGCCCTCTTTCTCCATAGCGAGTCATTGAAAGAATCTCAGGAGCAGTCATCCTCCCGCGGCGAGCTTTTATCTCTTCAGGAGGCATCTCTTTATGTTTGGATAGTCTTTCAATACTTTTAGGCTCCAGCTTTACCTTCTCATTAAATGTTCCAAGAATTTTAGGATCAGTATTCCAATTTCCCGGGCTTACAGCAACAGCTCCTATTTCAGTTAATTGTTGATATTTTGGATTAAACCCTAATGTCTCTGTATCGAAAAAAATCCACGTATTATCTCTAAACCCTTCTAAAAATGATAGCACGTCTGAAATAGACATTCCAAAATATTTGGATTCTCTCAATACAATATCTGATATAAGAGATTTAAATGCTCTTTTTGTGATAATCATATGATACTCATCTTATATTTATTAAGAGCTGCACACATTATCAAGCTAATAAAACACCCGCTTAAGAAATTCGTGATAATCATTAAGTGCATGATCAGACGGCATAACAGATCTCCACTCTCCCAAGCAGAATATCCTATAGGCATCAGATCCATACTTTCCGATCCCATAGAGAACATCTGGACTATATCTCCAATCCTTATTGATGTAATCATCAGACATTCTAATAAGAGACTTAGATCGTCTTTCTGATAGCCCTAACGGCTTTATCATATCTCTTATTTCACTAGGATCTGCACTTGATGCAGATACTGGATCTGGATATTTCTCAAAAAATTTCCACATATACGGTTCTGCATCTACCCTTCTAGTAAGATTGCAAAATATACACGCGACAAATATTTTCCATGGATCTTGCCATAGATGCTCTTGAATTAAATTAAACGGTGATCTCGGCGGCGACCATTTCATCTATCCTCCATTTTAATAAGGATACATTGTAAAAATGAAATTTACATTCGTCTATCTTAGGTCTCTAAACCAGAGATCTTCATATTTTTCAACTCCGCAAACACAACTATTTGGTGTGACCTCTCTAACTACACCAAAATCAAGCATTCCATTTTTAATCTCTATAGAAAACAAACACGCAGACTGACATGACTCTATGGTTAGTGGATCTATCTTTTTATTAAGAATAACATATGATACGCTATAACAAACAATAGCGACCATTAAGACCTTACATAATGAACCTATCAAAAACCGCTGTACACGTTCGCTAGAATGATCATCCGTTACGTCTTTCATTATTTATATTTTCCTTGATGTACTTGATAAAGTCCGCTATGTCTCTAGGAACTTTCACGTATGTTTCATCTCTTTTAGAATACATCCACTCGTAACCGATTACTGAATCAATTGCATCGTTCTTTTCTTTTTGTTTATTTTTCTTAAATTCTTGAAAATTAACAACCCCATCAGGATAAATTTCCTCATACTCTACATCTACAAAATCTACATCTATTGAATTACTCTTAATAATTGACAATTCTTTTATATCTGTCTTGCTATCTTTGATCGCGCGAGGCTTTTCGATAAATCTTCCCATTGTAAAAAAGATGCACGAAAAAATACATAAAAATGAAATTAAAAATAGAATGTCCATCTCTATCATATTACTATCTTCCTTCAATAATAGGTATTTCGCTTTTAAATAAATCAAATCCAATTGACATATGAATAGCAACAACACAAAGATAAGCCATAAAGACTGGCAGAACAAAAAGCTTAGCTGTCTTAGCCATTTTAAGTCTCCATATTAAAAGAACGCACAGTGAAACAATCGTTAGCTTAGCTATGATAAAGAATGAAGACCCCACCCCTAAAAGGCTAGCCATAAGCGGGTTGATCTCACTAGCTATACCAGTCGACACCCAAATTGCTGTTGCTACGGCATCTATGAGATTCATTATTAGAATTCCCGATAAAAGATGCACGATCTTTATTTTTCTTAGCTGCTGTTTAAATGCCCTAAGTATGCTATAGTCCCCTTATTATAACTATAATAAGGATTGTAAAATTTCTAAAGATTAAAACTGATCTTCTTCTGTGGATTCGTTTAAAGCTAAAGTAGAAGATTCACCTTCACTAATTATCTCTCTAACTGCATCAAAGTATCCTGTTCCAACCTCTCTCTGGTGCTTTGTTGCTGTATACCCAAAGTGCTCAGACATCATCTCATTATCTTGGAGCTCTACATATGCACTCATCGCATAATCCTTATATTTTCTAGATAATTCAAACATAGAGTGATTAAGGGAATGAAACCCTGCGAGTGTTACAAATTGAAACTTATATCCCATCTTATTCAACTCATCTTGAAATATTGATATAGTAACTTCGTCAAGATTCTTTCTCCAGTTAAACGATGGAGAGCAATTATATGCAAGTAGTTTTCCAGGATATTTTTCATGAATAGCATTAGCAAACTTTCTAGCTTCATCAAGATCTGGTGTGGAAGTTTCACACCAAAGAAGATCAGCATACGGAGCGTATGCTAGACCTCTAGATATAGCCTGATCTATTCCGCCAGTAATTCTATAGAAACCCTCTCGTGTTCTTTCTCCTGACATAAATTGATGATCATATGGGTCTATATCAGATGTCATAAGCTTAGCACTATTTGCATCAGTTCTAGCTATAAGCACTGTAGAAACACCCATGACATCAGATGCGAGCCTGGCAGCTTTTAAAGTTTTAATAAATTGAGATGTCGGAACAAGAACTTTTCCTCCAAGATGGCCGCACTTTTTTTCAGAGCTTAGCTGATCCTCAAAATGAACTCCGGCGGCACCTGACTCTATCATTGCTTTCATTAACTCATATGCGTTTAAGTGACCTCCAAATCCAGCCTCTGCGTCAGCTATAATTGGAACCATCCAATCACAGCTTCTAACTCCTTCAACGCTTTCAATCTGATCAGCCCTTTGAAGAGCCTGATTGATTCTCTTTACCACGCTTGGAACACTATTGGCAGGATATAAACTCTGATCTGGATACATATGACCCGACAGATTAGCATCTGCTGCGACCTGCCACCCAGAAAGATAAATAGCCTTAAGCCCAGCTCGAACTTGTTGAACAGCCTGGTTACCAGTCAGCGCTCCTAATGCAGAAACACTTTCTTTCGAAAGCAAAAGATCCCATAATTTTTCTGATCCCTCCTTTGCCAAAGAGTACTCTATTCTTACTCTACCCCTAAGCTTATCGACATCTGACTGACTCCACGTTCTTATTGTGTTTTTCTTATCATTCATCATTAAAGTTTCTCACCTTATATGTTCATAAGCATCTATTGTTAAAAATTTAGGTAATTCATCTAAAAATACCATTTCTCTAAATAAACTCACAGATTCATCAAATTTTCCGCTATTAAATCTATCTGATCCAACTTCTCTCTCTATGTTCTCGAGGACTTCTGAAATCTTTCTATTGATCATGTGTACATCTATTATCTCACCAGACTCTACAGAGCAATTATGTTTTCTCCATTGCCACACCTGTGTTCTTGAAATCTCTGCTGTAGCTGCATCTTCCATTAAATTATAAAGAGGAACACATCCATTTCCTCTTAGCCAAGATTCAATATATTGAATCCCAACACTTAGGTTATGATACAAACCTTTCTCAGATATAGATCCTAATGGCACCCTAAGCAGATCTTCCCTAGAAGCCTTGTGTCCTTTTGAATTATTTATCTGATTTGAATTTGGCATATACGAATCAAAAATTTCCTTTGCCACCTGTATTAGTCCTGGGTGAGCGACCCATGTTCCATCATGCCCTAAGAGAACTTCCCTAAGTTTGTCCTCTCTAACCTTTTTGATAGCTGCACTATTTCCATCTTCATCGTTTTTAATTGGAATCTGCGCAGCCATTCCTCCCATAGCATGTGCACCCCTTTTGTGACATGTATGAACTAAAAGCTCAGAATAAGATTTCATACAGTGAGACGTCATGGTGACCTGATCTCTATCAGGAAAGATTCTTTCGTTATGATTTCTAACTGTTTTTATGAAGCTAAAAATATAATCCCATCTTCCACAGTTAAGACCCGCAGAGTGATCTTTAAGCTCATAAAGAATCTCATCCATTTGAAATGCTGCAGGAAGAGTTTCAATTAGAACTGTTGCCTTAATTGATTTTCTAGGAATATTTAGTCTATCCTGTGTCCAGTTAAATACGTCATTCCACCACCCAGCTTCAGAATGATGTTCTAGTTTAGGAAGATAGAAAAATGGACCTCTTTTTCTTTCCAAAAGAATTTTAGCATTATGAAACATAAATAGCCCAAAATCAAAAAGTGAAGCTGGAACTTGATTACCGTCTACAAGAAAGTGAGATTCTTTTAAATGAAGCCCTCTAGGGCGGACAAATAAAACAGCATGATCTGAATTAAGTCTATATGTTCCCTTTGTTGGATGTTCATAAGATATTGTTTCTCTTACAGCATCCTTCAAATTTAACTGACCATTTATGATATTTTCCCACGTTGGAGAAAGTGAATCTTCGAAGTCTGCCATAAAAACATTTGCACCAGAATTTAATGCATTTATAACCATTTTTCTATCTGTTGGACCGGTTATCTCAACTCTTCTATCAAGTAAGCAACTAGGAATCTCAGATATTTTCCACTTCTCGTCTCTTGTATCTGCTGTATCAGGTGAGAAGTCCGGAAGATATCCTACATCATAAAAATTTTGTCTTCCATCCCTGCTGCGTAAAAGGTCACCCAGTTGATCCCTAAATTCTCTTATAAGATCATGTAAAAAAATCTCCGCTTCATCAGTCAAGACATCTTCAATTATTTCACTTATCATTTATTTTATCTTTCCCTATCTGGGCAATAATTAACCAGTGTTTTTTTCACATCTTCTAACATAGTCTTTAAATCTAGCCCGGCGCAATCAATTTTTGTTTTAACAAAATTATAGTGATTAACAAACCCATTATATTTACCCTTTACGCATTGATCGTAAACTGTTGTACACAGCTCTCCGTCACTATTTAATGGACACACAAGTGGAATTCCAATTCCAGTATGAATTGCCTTCCAAAGAGACCTTAAAGCTTCAAGCTGAACTGGATAAAAATCTAAAAATGGTTTGAGTTTTCTTCCATGAACGTGGCCGTTCTCTTGAATAGGTCGTTCACCATGTCCGTGTTTAACATACCAGTCTTGATATTTTGTGTAATAAGCATTAGAAATCTCTACTCCAATACCTTTTGCATTTCCTCCGACACCGTTGCTAATTCCCGCATGCCATGCCTTGTGCTGAGTATCTAGCATTTGAAAAATTGTCCCATCGTTATCGATGAGAAAGTGAACAGATATTCCCCGCCTATTTAAGACCTTGGCACAGGAACCTGCGCTTAGACAGACATCCCAGTGATTTACAAACATCGTGGGCTTTCTATCAGGCTTTCCTGCGTAATTTGTATAACACCCATCTTTCGATTTATATCCGCCCGACTCATCCCACAAAATAACCTTATCCCACTCGATAGGGATAAAATGGCCATTATGAACTATATGCTTATCCCCCATCTTGTAACTCTTCTTAAGCGGAAGAGCGTCCATCCAGTCAGTTATGTTTGTCTCTCTTTCTGTCCATACCCGGCGATATGTAGCCGGACCAACCAATCCATCAGATTTAAGGCCCATATTTTTTTGCCATTTTTGAACAGCTTTAACCAAAAGAAAATCAAATTCTTCACAGCCGAACCAGGAAGGATCCCATCCAAGGCTATCTGCACTTGATTTATTATAAAAATCCTTGTCCATTAATGCTCTCCATTCATTCGAAGTCTATATCTACTGATATGTTTATATTCAATTTTGGAACCCTAATCTGGTTTGCCAACCCATGCTTTTTACACTCTGTTGCATCTAAAAACCAGTCAGCATGCCCCTTTTTATGAACTAATTTTAAAAAATAATTGTCTCTTTTTCTACAATTTCTAGCCATCATAGTATAAACTTTTTGATTTAATCTCTCTGTTTCTTCAGCTGAGGCTTTTATCTCTTCTACCTTTCCTCGCTCCATAGATGATACATCATGAATCATTACTGTGGAGTCTGGATCCATAAATCGAAGACCCTGTTTACCAAAACTAAATAAAATTGCTCCGCAAGACATTGCCTTTCCTTCAACAATTGTGGCGACAGGAATATCAGAATTATTGATTGCGCTTATCATGGACATAAGTGAATAAACTTGTCCTCCATATGAATCAATAATGACAGGAATTACAGACTGACCCGTATTATGAGCTAGTGCAATGTGCTCTTGAAATTCCTTTGCAGATTTTTCATCAAATTTATTAACAGTTATGATAACTGGATTCTTTCTTAATTCGACCTCTTTAATAAGAGGAGATATTTTACTAACCCACTTCATTATACCACCTAGAAAGCAATAGACTCGCCGCACTCGCACGTTCGTGTCTTGGATTTTCAAAATGATCTAAAACTTTATCTGAGTACACTATTTTATCTCCTTATCTATGTATTATCCACACTTTCCAAAACCACACGCTGTGCATGTTACACAGCCCTCCTGATATCTTAGTGTATCTTCTGCACTACAATTTCCACATGACGTCTTTCCAGGGACTGTTCCATCTTTTATGTAATTTTTAAGAACTCTAGCAATCACCTTTGAGAAGGAAAACATATCCATCTCTACATCTTTTTGAAGCTGTTCAACCACATAGTTGATCCTCGCTCCATGTCGAAGGGCGAGGGATATCGTCCTTGTATAGCCAGCATGATTAGGATTATCAAAGACTGACACTATGTCCTTGATCAAAATCTCTTCACCATTCTTTCCAATCTGGAGATCATATCTAGAATTCTTGGTCTTGTAATGATGTTTTATGATAGTTCCTTTCCTATATTTCCTGGGGATCTCTATGTATTTTTGTAAGCCTCCCATCACTTCATAGGGGCTACCATCCATCAATCCTACGAGAATTGTCCACGCCTCACCTTTAATTGTTGCATGATGGATTTGACATGGCAATTCTCCAGGCCTGACAGGAGCATCATGAGTTTTAAAGGCATTCTTTTCTGATCTGACTAATACTCCGGTTCTGCTTCCCTCTCTATAGACGGTTACTCCCTTGCATCCTAGCCTCCAGCCTTGCATATAGATGTCCTTAATTGTGTCAATAGATGTCTCAGAAGGAACATTTGTTGTATTTGATATTGCGTGGCAGACCCACTTCTGTGCTGCTGCTTGCAGCTTAACCTTAGACACCCAGTCTATATCATCTGTTGTAGACTTCCAATAGGGAGAATCTTCTACCTCAGTTTTTCCTGTTGCGTCCATCCATTTTTTAAATCCATGATGATAAACATCATATTCCTGCCACCGGTCTCCAACATCATCTATAAAATCTACTCTGCCACCTGCATCACTTTCAGTAAGCTTCTTTCTTCTAGTATACTTCAAGAGATAAGCTGGCTCAATCCCAGACGTTGTTTGCGTCAATACGGAAACTGACCCTGCCGGTGCTGTTGTCGTGAGAGCTATATTTCTTCTTCCATATTTCTCATTCATATCTAGAAGCTTTGGATTTTCTTCCCATATTCTTCTTAAAAATGGATGATATGTTTCCTTTCTAAAATCGTGAACTGGAAATGCTCCCCTCTCTTTTGCAAGAATACAAGAGGACATATATGAATTTATACAAAGAGTCTTATAGATCTTTTCAACAATATCAATGGATGCTTTAGATCCGTATCTTACATTAAGTGCGGCAAGCGTATCACCAACTGAGGTCACACCCAATCCTGTTCTTCTTCCGCGCCGGGCTCTATCTTTTATCTGTTTCCACATATTTTTTTCATTTAGCTTAACTATGTCAGGCTCAGGATCAGAGTTAATTTTTTCAAGAATTTTATCTATCTGCTCTATTTCAAGATCAATCATATCATCCATTAGTCTCTGTGCTTTTTGCACAACCTCAGACATTTTCTTAAAATTAAATGCTGCACTATCACAAAATTCATCATCAACAAATGAAGAAAGATTTATCAACATCAGCCTACATGAATCATATGGAGATAAAATTATTTCTCCACATGGATTTGTAGAAACAGACCCAAATCCTTCATTTTCATAAATGTCAGAAGGTGTAAGCTGTTTTGCATTATCCCAGAAGAGAATTCCCGGCTCTGCAGAAGCATGAGCTGACTCAATTATATCATTCCACAATTCTTTAGCTTTAGCTCTATCCTTTATCTTAGGTGTCTCTTCATCAACTGGCCATCTTAATTCTACATCTTCATCATCTACAACAGCATTCATAAACTCATCTGTTATTTTAATGGATATATTAGCACCTGTTACTCTTGTTAGATCTCTCTTAATCTTTATAAAGTCTCTAATTTGAGGATGGTGAACAGAGATAGTAAGCATAAGTGCTCCGCGACGTCCGCCCTGAGCCACCTCCCTGCAAGAATTTGAAAATCTATCCATAAAAACTTCAATTCCATCTGTAGTCCTCGCACAATTTCCTGTTGACTGTCCTTTTGGTCTAATTGTCGATATATCAAATCCAACTCCTCCTCTACGTTTAGCTATTTGAACAAGCTCTTGATCGGTTTTTAGAATTCCACCATATGAGTCATGCGGAGGCTCTATCACAAAGCAATTAGATAAAGATTGAATTTGAAAATTATTTCCAATTCCCGCCATGGGACTTCCCTGAGGAACTATGTATTTGAAATCTTTTAGAAGAGAATATATCTCATCTTCGCTCATTGAATTTTCATACTTTCTTTCAATTCTAGAAAATTCCTTTGCTATTCTCTTGTGCATGTCATCGGGAGTTAATTCATAAAAATTTCCATCTCTATCACAAAGCGCATATTTTGTAGCGAATACATTTGCAGCGAGCTCATCTCCATCAAAATACTTTACGCTTTCATTAAAAACTTCATCGAAATTATACACGCTCGCTCCCATTCCTTCTAAAAATTTATCACACGGCTGTGTCGCCGTTAACCTCTTTCCACTTATCTTTCAATAACTGCTTCATTGAGTTACTATCTGTCTCAATAACATCACCTAGCGTCATTTCCTCTGCATTTTCTACTACAAATAACTTTGATATAGATGTGTCCAGGTGAATAGGAAATAACACGCCATCCCTTCCGGCTCGATTTTTTGCTACAAATAGCCTACCGCAACCTGATGCCTTTTCAGTGGGCTTTCTTGAAATAGAAAGGACTATATCTGCTACCATAGCTTTTCCATACGCCTCAGACATATTTTCTAATCCAACAATTGAAGAATTAGCTGCATCTCTATTAGCTTGAGATGCGGTCCAGACTGGAACATTTAAACTCATAGCCAAGTTTCTAAGTTCCTCATATATAAGTTTTAATTCATGTCGCAAAGATTCAAACTTCCTAGTAGCCTTCATGATATCTGCATAATCAATAATTATCAGGCTGGGAACGAAAGACTTGAGTAAAAGCTTTTCAATGTGACTTTTAATTGTTAAAACGCTAGGATACCCTGTTGGGTATTCCTTAATGATAAGTCGACCTACGTCCATTCCCTCATACATTTTAATGACATCTTCTTTTCTTTCTATTACTTCATCACTTGGAATATGACATAGATTGCTATCATATCTTATTCCGACAGCTCTTTCAGATAATTCAAATGTGTAATGCACGACATTTTTCCCACGACGTAAAGCTTCACATCCTGCATGAACTAAGAAATGAGACTTTCCTACACCGGTATTTGCTATCATTACCCCAAGCTCTCCTCTTCCAAGCCCACCATTCAATATTCCTTTTTTATCTATTTGTGGAATTCCTGTAGGGCATGCTGATCTATTAATGATAGAAAATCTTGACTCATAGTCTTCAAAAAAATCATGACCTAGCGTGTTTGGCATTCCGACAGAAATAGCATCTTTCATAAGTGATACAACAGACTCATAGTCGTCAGAAGCAATGAGTTCAACTGATTTCTCTAGCGCATCCTTAAGCGCCTGCTTTCTACAAAACTCTAATGTTTTATCTTTTACATACTGTAAATCTCCAGGATTTGGATTTGTTTTTACTCTATGCAAAAATTCAACAATTTGATCTCTTAATATTGCGTCATTTCCCTCTCTTAGGTCATCACGTATGATTGAAACGAGCAAAGATAGGGTGGGAAAAGACTTATATTTTTCATAATATTTAAAATATCTTTCTGTCAAGTATTTTAAATATCTTAAATCAAAATATTCAGACGTCATCACGTCCGACATCTGGGTAGACCACTGATGATCTATAAGAAAGCACTGAAAAATCTTTTCTTGAAATTGTTTTCCATACTGCCCAAAGTATGATGAGTCAGACATTCTTTTTACCCATGTGATTCATTGACAAAAACATTCTATCCACATTGAAGGTCTGAATACCTTCTTTAATTAAAGTTCTCATCACGTTTATTTTATTTCTTGAATCTGAAAAAGTATCAACAGAATTAACAATTTTAGATATCTGAAATTCTGATAAATTTGAAGTATCAAGATATATTAACTTCCAGTTTCTTCTTATTAAAGACTCTGACTCAGCTATTCTTTCAAATGCTTTTATTTTGCTACCCTCTGATATGTTTTGCTTTGCTACTGCAATGATGTCTGATATCATGATATCTTCATCTGATAGTAATTCTGGAAATCTTTTAGCTAAAGTCTTGAATCCAACTCCCTTTACACCCGATATATTATCAGACGGGTCTCCGCAAATTGACTTAGCAAGACAAAAATTTCTAGGAGATATCTTAAACTTCTCCTTTACCTCTTTTTCTGTAACTAGTTTTTTCCAAGTTGGTGAATAAATAATTGTTTTTTTATCAAGAAGCTGATAAAAATCCTTATCAGAAGAAATTATTAACTTTCTACAATCACGAAGTCTGTACTTATTAAGATATCCTATCACATCATCTGCCTCACAATCTGGTATGTACAGCTGTTCTATTGGAAGATCCTTTATAATATTAACAAGTGTTGAAATCTGATGATTTCTATTTTCAATAGTATCAGGTATGTCGTCGTCATAATATCTATTAAGTCGCTCTGGACGTCGTCGAGACTTATAATCTTTAAATAAATTTCTTCTACGGGTGGACCCACCGCCTTCCCATACTACAATCATCTGCGCTGGTCTATACCTCTCTGCAAGATCTATTACTGCATAAAGAAATCCAACTATTCCACCCACGTGCTCACCATTTGAACTAACAGCTGGGTGTGCTACAAAATGTCTTGTAAAGAGATTTAGTGCATCAACCAAGATAACAAGATGTCTATCTTTTTCTTCCTGCACATTCTAGCCTTCTGGATCAATTAATTCATCATCAATAGAATCTACTAATGCACTTACCTCAACATATGAATTAACATCTACATCTAAATCATCATTATTCATACTTTTGACCATGACCTTTTCCAAAAGGTCATCTATATAATGGGAATACTCTGGATTATTCATTATCTCATTAAACTTAGGTTTATGAAACTTCTTTTCAATTATACACTCACCTGTACCAGCATCTACAACAGACAGAGTCTTCCACGATCCTGTTCCAGAAATAGATACCTCATTTCCGTCTACTATCTCTGGACCATGTTTTCTCAAAATATCGAATACTTGTTCATGCTCTTTTATACCGACTCCGAAGTGTATCTCAAAGTCAATCTTTCTAAATGGTGCTGCAACCTTGTTCTTAATTGTCTTTGCAGAAACATGAATACCGATTACGTCATCGCCATCTTTTATCTGTTGCCCTGCACCGAGCTTAATTCTTGTAGAAGCATGAAACGGAATTGCCTTTCCGCCGGGCGTCGTCGTAGGATCACCAAACATGACACCAATTTTTGTTCTAGTCTGATTCAAGATCACAAATAAGACGCTCTGATTTGCAATAACCCCCGTGATCTTTCGCATGCCCTTGGAGATCGCTCGGGCCTGCAGGCCAATTGATTCCTTGTCATAATCACCCAGAAGCTCTGCCTTAGGTGATGAGGCTGCCACAGAATCCCACACAATAGTAACTGGTATATCCTTATCCATTGCCTTTGCTTTCATAATGGTTGCTTCAGCAATAGACAAAACTTCTTCTGTGCAGTGTGTGTCAACATAGACAAAGCGCCTTGAAACATCAACACCAAGCATTCCTAAATTTTCAACAGATGTGGCATTCTCTGTGTCGATATACACAACAATTCCACCCATCTGTTGTGTAGTCCTAGCGATCTGCGTTGCTATATGTGACTTTCCAATTGACGGTGGGCCAAAGATCTCTACTATTCTTCCTTCAGGAAGACCTCCACCTCTTCTATTAGAACAGATATAATCAAGTAATCTTGACCCTGTAGAAATCCATCGCTTTACATGTGTTGGAGATTCATCATATGCAAGATTGTAAGCAATCCTGCTACCGTGTTCCTTGTTGAGTGACTGAATAAGATCAGACGTAAAATCTTCTGTTCCTTTTGACGACATTATTTATTACCTAAGCATGTTATATCTTACACCTACGGTAGGACATTGTTCATAACGAATTCCCCGCACAATTTGTGCGGGGAATCATTTTAATTAACTATCGTCAGACATCAAGTCAGCAAAGGCGTCATCTATGCTGCTATATCCTGATGCAGGTACAGTAGACTCAGAAGTACTAGTATCTGAATTTGACGAACTGTCGTCCTTGTCACTACTCTCTGTGAGAGCTTCATCATCATTCAGCCAGTCATTTATAATCTTTGTGAGCTCATCACTAGTCTTGCATTGATACATTTCATCTAGATCTGGAATCTCAGAGACCCAAGTCTTTACCTGATTATTGTCATCTGAAAGCTTTGTTTGCTTTCCTCTTGGCCTGACCTCTGTCATGGCCCATCGCTTTCCAGGCTGCTTAGAGCAGACGACCTTGATATCTCTCCCATCTACTAGATCTGTGATATCTCCATAGTCCTCATCAAGCATGAGCCCAAGAAGTGTCTGGTAGACCATCTTTCCAAAACCCCAGATTTGAACACCCTTATCTTCCTCTCCTCGTACAATAACTGGAGCATATGTCCTCATCTTCGGATATAGCTTCTTAGCCAGCTCATACGACTCTTTTGTACCTTCTTCACGAAGCTTAGTGATAAGATCTTGAATTGGGTCCGGATCTCCAAACTGATAGGGAGCTAAAAGTCCCCTGTTAGTTCCAATATTATAATAGAACCACCTTTCCTTAAAGGGTTGTCCATCATTGTTGGGGAATGAAAGCAAACGAACTGTATGTTCTTCACCCTCAACAGGCCTCCATGTGGATGACCTATTTGTATTATTTCCGCTTAGCCTCTCAAGCTTTTTACGGATAGCATCAAAATCAATATTTGCCATGTTTAACTCCTTAATGTTTAATATGCAATGTTTGTCAGCAATTCAATAATATAGTTTTTAATAGTAATGTTCAAGTTTTAATTTATTTCTTTTTCTTCTTTCTTATCTTCTTTAAGCTAGTCGGATCTGCAAGCTTTGCTCCTCCGAATGCGTCTCCTGCAGCCTTCCACGCTGGCCTTCTTTTTCTTCCAAATGTTGGTGTAGACATTCCAAGTGGCAGATTAGGACCGCCCCCAAGATTTGCAACTACGTTTTGCTCATCTATGTCGTCTTCATGATGATCTTTATCATCTACTTTTTTTTTTTGCTCTCTAGAATTCTTTCAATTCCCTGACGAATAAGATTTCTTAAAGCCTTCTCTTCTAGAGATCTTGCCTGATAATTAACAATTCCACCATCTGCTTTATATGCGACAGAAAAATCATCATAGTCATCTAACCTGTCAAAGACTGATTCAGCCTCTTGCTTCGTAACAATAGTGGGAACATTTCTTGACTTATACCCAACAGGCTTATCCTCATGATACGAGCTATAGTCAGGATAAATTGACTCTCTAATAAATCTTTTTAATTCTGATAGGGCGGGTGAGACGCCATTGCTTTGCATCGGGATCGTGTTTAGTGCTGTTATATCAGTTGGAAGACCACCTGCTTCTGCAGATAATAGGTTTAAAAAGCTGTCCTTATCCATGTCGAGCACACCTTTTTTAACGAGCTGAGTAGGTGCATCTTCTGGTTCTGCATGTAGTGCCCTATAGAACTCTCCCAACCTTCTAAATGATCTTACTGGGCTAAAAATTACTCCTGCTAGACCGGGTCCGCCTTCCTCTGCTAACTGTTCTAAACTTTCAGCTGCTTCAGGGCTACTAGTTCTCATTATTTCGAATACATCCTCAACTACCCCTGCTCCGCTTGCTGCCATGTCAAAAAGAAATCTCTCTACAGGAACTATGTCTGCTACAAAGCCTCCTATACCAGTAATAAGATTT
>Ga0098047_10000009_pt1 | contig 92564 bp, 108 predicted proteins | sample 12_taG_FD_92585 | JGI IMG/M metagenome (GOLD analysis project Ga0098047, IMG submission 92585) | Marine viral communities from the Subarctic Pacific Ocean - 12_ETSP_OMZ_AT15267 metaG | ecosystem: Environmental > Aquatic > Marine > Oceanic | place: Subarctic Pacific Ocean | collected 2015-01-16 | reverse complement strand
CTTTTTCGTAGCCTTTTTCGTAGCCTTTTTCGTAGCCTTTTTCTTGGTCTTCTTGGCAGCCTTTTTCTTGGTCTTCTTCGGCTCCTCGACCACTGATTCCTCAGACGGCTCTTTCGGTTGCTCAATAGCGAGCGATTCGTCATTCAGATCGGTCTCAGAATCATCTTCCAATAGGGCACTGGTTGAATGTGAAGCACCATCAGCACCATCAGCACCATCAGCACCATCAACCATCGCCAAACGATCAGCAACCGTCTCCTCCGGATCGTCAACGATAACTTGTTCATTAGGATCATGCAGCAAAGGATCTAACTGAAAGCTCTCAATTCTACCCGCATCCAACGGATTCATGAATGCATTTACCGGAGGATCGATGCTGGGGCTGCAATTCGGACAGACCCAATCAATCACTGGAAACGGGGGTTCTGGTAATTGAATATTCTCCACATTGATACCCTGGCCACACTGTGGACACACCGTAGAAATATGTGTTGGTTTGACATAATTGCCAAACTCATTCTGCATCGTCTGGTTGTTAGCTGGTTGTGAATCGAATTCATATGGTCGCCCATCGATCTCAACGCCCTCAATGCGGACAACGATTAAATCATAGGGATTATACTCTGCCATCATATTCTCCTTGGGTGTGGATATTTACGCTAAGACCAACTTGAGCCCTAATTGTTATTTGTACTCAATGATTGGTCACGGTCAGCAATTGCGGTGATCGATACGATGTGTTTCAGGACGTGCTACCCAATTACGACGGCATGGGCTTAAACTCCGAAAATTCAAACCGAATTATAAGTACCTTCCGGAGCATCGCGTCTAAAATTCTCTCTCAACTTGTTGTCGCCCACTGCCCCGCAACCTTTCTCATTTGCTCCGCTTTCTCACGAAGCATATCCATAGCTCCTTCACACATGTTCAACTCGACAAAGCGATCCTGCTGATCAATAACAGCGGGCCTGATAAAATCCGTTCCCTGACACTTCGAACACACCTTATCATTGTCGAACGTCTTGTGCTGACACTTAGTGCAAATATTTGGCTGCCCCGTCATCCTGACAGACACGCTAGCGACTGCCACATGATAATAATTATATGTGCCAGTGAATTTGTTCCCACTAAGTTCGCAAACCGTGAATGCACCCTTCTTATCCATCGATTGCCCATAATTATGAATTATCCCCTTCTTGAACTTGTCAAAACAAGAAGTGCAGATATCCAAAGAAAACACCGTCTGGGTGTGAAATATCTGATTCAACGCCGGACGAATACTATTCATCACAGACACAGGACGAAAATCCCATGAATAGTACGTAAAATCATTCTTGTACTGAGTACCACAATGATCGCAAACAATACCTGTTCTATCACTGGTTTGCACGATTGCCCTCCTGTAGCACAGTCCAAGGCGAATACCGAAAAGAATTCGTCAGCTCGTTTGCGGATCAATCCCAACACCCATCTAAAAGACGACCCGCATAATCGTCCGCCAACGCCGCCAAATGAGGATTAGTGAACTCATATTTGGTCACATCCCCACCGTCGTGCACATCACGCTCTGAGTCTAGGTCCATAATTTTCTTACAGACCACACCCACAGACACCTCGTCACGCATCATCAAGTAGAGGAAGGCCGTCAATTTCTCTTTGACGTTCACGCCAATTTTTCGGGAGGAGTTTGACAAGGATCTGGTTCCTCTTCATAGTAAAAGTACCACGCATCTCGTCATAATCAACACATGCCTGAACACCAGTACCGACCACCAAGCTATTCGCAGCCTGCATCGCCAATTCATTGCTGAAAAGAAGAATCAAGGCACTTTGCATCCCATCACTCACAATCAGCCTAGCATACTCCTTCTTTGTCTTTGTCTCAGCAAATTGCAAATCAGTAATCACCACCTCCAACTTGGGATCACCACCATTCTTGCTAACCTCCTTAGCCGCCTCAATATTACAATCGCCCTGAATATCATACAGATCCAAGGGAGAGTGCAGATAATATCCAAGATATTGTTTCTCAAACTCCAAAGTCTCCTCCAGGGAGAACAACTTGTCAGCATATAAAGCCATCACTCGCTCACGCCGATCATCAGGCTTCGGCTTCCAATTCTGGATCTTATTCGGAATCTTGCGGCGATTGGGGAATTGGGCTTTATATTCAGACGTCTGCCTCTGCCGTTCTTCCTCCACAGCATCTTCATCCCATTTGTCCTCATCCAACAACCGTTGCCGGACCTGTTTCCGCAACTGAGTGATATCCTTACCACTGCAATATTTATACTGATACCACATCCAAGTGGCATAACTGTTCTCATGACCTTCCAAAGTACCAAAAGCACCAAGCTTGATAAAACGCTCCATCACCACCTTGCTCTTAGCACCTTTCTTCTCAATGAAATCGTCGATATCCAAGAACTCACCACGACCAACAAACAACCCAGCCGCAGCCTCCCCGATCCCCTTGATACCAATCATCCCCTGGTTGACCTTATCACCAGTAGCCGTAAAGTCCGTAGTGAGATTATGCACATTAATCGTGTCGAATACGACACTAGTGGCCCTCTCCTCCGGTTGGTACGTGCCCTGGTAAGTGATATCCGTTGCCTCCCACTTCTCAGCTCTAGCAATACCCATATACCGAATCAATTTAAGTGGATGACAATCACTCATAACCGCCGCCCACCACTCTGGGGCGAAATGAGCTTTCAGCCACAGGCATCTATGTGCCACCAGACAGTAAGAAACAGCGTGCGAATTCTTATGAACAGCATTAGAATTCCCAGTTATATAATTATGTTGGGCACTCTCCATTTCTGGAGAGAAAGTCTTCTGAACACCAAGAGATCGAATAGATTTAATTTTCATGACTTCACTAACTTATAGTGGCCAGCGTCCCAGATTCTACGGTATCCATTCATAAACATATTTTCAGCTTCTGTCAGGCTACCATCAAAAAGATTTAGCATTTTGTTTAACTTATGCTTTTGGAATTTCATCCTGTTAAACAATTTATTGTTTCGCCAATAGTAATATCCAGGCTTAGTAGTAGAAATCTTTTTAAATCCAACTGCCAGATACCCATTAGCGGTTGAGTATCTTCTGTCAGCATATGTCATAAATGAACCAATTCTGGAAGCAGCCAACATTTTAGACAACCCTCCAACAACACACACCCCAATTTGGCTACAAAATCGGATGACTTCAAAAAATCCATCATTGGTTTGTTTGAATGAAACAACAGAAATCAACGATCCACCAATTTCTAAGCCATAATACAATTCAGCATACCTGCCACCAGCAATATGGTTTTCATCGCAAAATTGATTTGCAGTTTTCCCATCCAATTCAACAGCTGTACAATTCCTAGCATAAATCCTTTCTGATGATCCACCCAATCGGTGTAAAATCATTGACTTCACAAGTTCTTTCTTAGCACCCCACTCAACATCAAAAAGCTGCATTAAAACAACATTGTTTTGTATAGCAACATCAGCCTTGCGAGAATGCCTAGCTCTTTGAGATGCAGATTCAACAACATCAAAAGAATGCCAAAACCCACCATGATACTCTATAGCAAAATTGCGATTAGGTACCAAAATATCCAATTCAAGACCGTCGAGCCTCTTTCTATCATTCATAGAAACATCGTATCCACATCCCTCAAGCCATTCGGCTATTTCTTGTTGGGGCTTGGACACTTTAATTTCTAAAGAACATCGCGGGCATCCGTTACCATAAAAAATATGGTGACTCGGACGCTGCAAAAATTCTCCATGTTTCTCACAAACGATAGCAACCTTTGTTTTAATATTCCTATAGTCAACAAGATGATATTGATATTTGTCGCCATGTTCTCTAGCAGCGGCTTTTAAAAACTGCTCCAAAGACCATGATTTAGATGATCGATAATCCAGATCACGCCAATACTTTTTCCTAGCTGATTTCACACTGTTTGAGTACTGTGGATCTTTGAATTTTTCACTTATAACACGAGACATTTTCTCTTTAAATTCTTTGGATTCAGAAAGATGAAGACTGTTAGCCGCCATCTTGGCACGATACTCATCATCAGACCACAGCTTTTTAGATCGTTCGGAAGCACCTGCGATTATTAAAGATTTAGAATTAATAGAGTTATTCCGATGCATTTCTTTATATGCAGGCGTTGTCTTCAAACAAGATGCACAATAATACCCATCAAGACCAATCGACAAATGAGTATTGGTAGACTTTATTAAATCGCGAAACACTACTGACAAAGTATTGTTGCATTGAGAACAACAAACTGTAACTCTGTCTCTAACTCTGGGTTTTTGATCCACAGAGACCAACCGAAGCTTCGGCGATTTCCAGTCCTTGCTCGATAATTTCACGCACTTCATGGTATTCTCCATCGCCACACAAAAATTTGTGGCCCATAGTCACTGTTTCTTTATCCCCATTATCAAATTCAATTTCAAACACTTCAAGCTCACCGCTGTAATGAATGTCGACACATTTATCAACAACAACCTCGTCAACATATGACGGTAATGATGGAGATCTGTTTGACTCATACCATTCTTCGACTGTTAATGATTCTCCGGTTATCGCATCAACAAGCGGTGTATCTTTGTTAAGGCATCGGTTGAATGCATATCTACCAAACGTCTCCATTTTGGGCCACCACATCTCCGCCTCGCGAGCACCAAGAACCCGCGTAGCACCAACAATCCACTGCTCACGAATAGGCTTCAATTTGTGGACCCACTTCTTAGCAACAGCTTTCCGTGCCTCCTGAGCCTGGGGAGCAGTAAATCCAGCGACTATTTGCCAAATAGCCTGTAATTGCTCCTGATATACAATCACACCATACGTCGATTCAAGAACCCTGAGAATATCTGGATGTAATTTCTTCTTCCACGACCCATACATGTCGTCACGGTTCTCAACAGCCTCAGGAATCGATGCCATCGGACCAGGGTGTCCCATAGCATTAAACAGCATTAAGTCCTCAAAATTCCGGACGCCGTTCGCCAAAGTGCTTTTAGCCAAATCCGTGTCGAACTGGAAGACACCATCGGTCTTCTGGTCATTGGCCAAGCTGAGAACATGTTTATCATTCAATTCGATATAGTGCTTATTACCCTGTGGGTCATAATAATGGCCAGCCCTGTTCTTACTTGGATCAATATCATCCCATCCATCCATAGCCGGTGGGAGTTCTTGGCCGTGGTCCGATTCTAGTTCGATCTTCTTGCCAAACGAAATACCACGATTCTGTTCAATCAGACGGCAACATTCGAAGATGTACTTGAGGGTCTTGAGACCAAGGATATCCCACTTGATATATCCAAATTTGGACAATTGGGTATTCCGACCCTCGGACCACATACTGACCCAATAATCCTTCTTGCCACCCTTAGCTAATGGAATATTTCCAAATAAGGTACGGTCCGCAATAATCAGAGCACCAGCATGCATACCCATATTCCGGACTCGGCCGATGATTTGGACAGCATAGTTTATGACATCTGGATACTTTATAGCGAAATTTCGTAACAATTCGTGTTCTTGGAGGAGTTTCCCTATTGTCGGCCCGTCTGTTGCCTCTGAATCACAATCCGGGCATTTGGTTCTGTTATGGGATACATTGCATTCGATCTCTTCGCCGTCGCGGTTCTTGGGTCTACCTTTACAATTAGAGTAGCCGCCATCTTTAAGATCATCCACATCATCCGGTAGATTGGTAGTGAGATCATACGCTTCCGCTTTATCGACTTTGGCTGTAGCAGTACAAACGTCGATAATTGCCGATCTCAACTTATAAGTCTGCCATGTACCGACCGAGCACACCGGGCCATACCCGTCAGTGATGTTCATACCATATTTCTTGGCGGCATACTCCTTGATCGGATCACGAGCTTCTGGCAGACAGTCCAGATCGATATCTGGCATATCTGGGTCTTTGATGAAATCGGATGGCACGTGGCCTTTGGAATCTTTATACTTGACTACTTCAGAGGCACGTACTGTGCAGAGCATATCGTCTACACGGTTGGGAATTGGGTCGCCATCCACCATTCCTAATAACCAGGGAAGCATTAAATGGCTAGGGTTGGACGCGAATTTCTTGCCGTCATTGACAAGATTGGTCCAATAAGCTGTGGCTCCCTGTTTCTCGACTTCCCGCTGTTCGAATGCCAAGCGGTCGAGATATACTCCGTTCAAGCCACGCTGGTCAAGTTCCTCGCGTGCGAGAGACTTTATTTCTTCCCATGTGACTTCAGCCATTTTTTGTAATCCTCGAGTTTATCAGGATGTCTACTCTTTATGTGGAGAGTGCGGCCTGGTGTACTGTTTATTGGGTGGTCGCAATATGGGCAATAAAGGGTTAGTGGAGCAATATCTTCTGCCTTCTTGCCTCTCTCTTCTTTCTTAATTTCAACCTTAGGTGTATCATCTATCTCACACAGAGCATTAATAGAATCCAAATCAAGAATCCATGGCTGGGCAGCGTAGTATTTCCCATCACGATGTGCAACAGATGCGAAATAAATGAGACATTGCTTTTTAAAAGCAATTTCCAAAAGTTTAGTATGTTCTGCCTTGTTTTTGATGCGATGTGAAGAAAGAACACGAGATGGCGGTTTCACTAAGAGTAATGCAATACTCGCGTAATCGATACCTTCGGTGCGTTTTGACCCCGTATCGGCGATTTTTTGTAGCTGGTCCCTAATTGACATATTGCCTTAACACATTAAGCATCAAGCCCAATGGTCCCTGAATCGTGATGTTGTTGTGACTCTAAGGCATCTTGAGCTAACTGAATAGTTCTGGTCAATATCTCTACATCCATATCAGCGTGTTGGTTATACTTGACCATCGAGATAGACTTATAATAGCCGAACCATCGCCGCATCTCTTCGATCTCTGATTTGTTTTTCTTCGAAGTAGCCTTGAATGTGTGCTTATTCTCCTTTTCCAAAAGATTAAACACATAATTACTATTCACATACAGAATAGTTGGGTAACCACGGAATTGTGGTAATACACTACTCAAGGCAAGCCGCACGGCTTGAACATCAGCTAGGTTAGCGGTAGACCCACCAAGTGCCCACCCAAACTCGCGGGATTGCACACGGTCGTGATCATCAATAAGTCTGATAATAATACCACAACCAGCAATCTGAGTAGGCAGGCCATCATCTTGGCAAGCACCAGCACAGACCAGATCGACTCTCATAACACTTGACCGCGTGCAGTCCGTATCTCCGGATATTTGGCCTTGGTGACAGTAGCAAGAGCATGCAAGGCATCGGCAATAGCCTTAAGAACGGCATTCTTAGAAGTCACTTGATCCCCAGAGCTACGGGTCTTCCCAACAACCACCAAAATCTCATCACCCTTTTGACGGACAGACACCGGGAACTTCTCGCCACGCTGTTGAGCACGGGCTGCACGATCATCAACAGATCGTTGGACATGAAGGGCCAAAGCCTCAATAATGCTATAAGCCAATATCCCCATCTCCACATCGTTAGAGGCAAAATCATAAGTTTCTTCACCAGGATCTGGAATGAGATCAAGCGTCTTGGTCAGAAACACAGCCAATTGCTGCGTCGGACCATTCATAATCATCAGATGGAGGTGGACAGAATGACGTAATTCATCTCGAGCAGTGGGTGAATCCTTATAAGCAATCGGCTTATGTGGAACACCACCAACAACTTGTGATTCCTCAACAGATGTTATTTCATCAGTCATTATATTTCAACCATTTGGACGGTACTGTTTCATCAAATCCAGTAACGGCAGTGCATGAAGTATCTACTCTCTCATTCCAGATAATACCCGCCTTCTCGCCATCATCGCTCATTACCTATTTTTAGGGTCGATCGCCCCCGCTATTTATTTTGCTGGGGTGTGACAAGGTTGGTGGCCTAATTTTCTTATTGATTTTATCAATAGAGGTTAAGCTATAAAGCCAGAACCTCTGTTCGCAGGGGTTTTGGCTTATTACTCAAAAATAAATTATGAGACTTAGACAAATTTACGAATCACTGGGCGATAAGCAAGAACCGGCTTCCGTTAAATTCGTGTATCGCGGCATGAGCAACGTAGAGTGGGCAGAAGCCATTAATCGTGGATATATCCTGTCTGATTGCCGGTTTGCTCCTTATGAGAGCCAGGAGAACATTTCCTGCTTCGGCGACTACGACGATGCGGTGTATTACGCCACGGAACTTCCTATCGAGACGCCTGAACATATCGATTTTGAATGGCGTTCGGAGTCTCCGCGTGAAATGCCTTACACGGGCATCGTTGCGGAGGTTTCTCGCCATTTGGTTGATGATTATAAGGATGATTCACAAGTCCATAAGGGTGAGTATTGGGCTAAGGGGCCTGTGCCACTAGACAAAATCACCAAGGTGTGGGAGTTCACTCCGAGGGTAGAGGGAGGGTCTGTCAGCTTTGACAAGCAGCGTATAAAATAATTGTTAACCAAATAACTTGACAGATTTGCCCATCTGGCCAAGTGCAAGTTGCTTCACGTGCTTCGGTCAATCGGCTCCGGCATCTTCACATTCAACATATACCCACCACGACTCGGAGACAGAAAACGATCAAACGACAATTCCCACAGCATTGGGTCCAAAGTATGAATACCTAAAAGGAAACACACCAAAGAACCACCAGCACTACCACGAGGACTAAACGGCCACCCCCGTGACTTACCATATCCCACCAAATCCTTAGTGATAATAAAGTAACTGGAAAACCCTTTGTCAATAAATCGATTAAGTTCAATCTTGGCCTGCTGAACGTAAGTGACCTCCTTACCATCGATCACGAACTTCTTATCCTCCTTTACCAAGCCACTGCTCTGTAACCTCTCAGCCACCAACCTTCTCAACTGATCATCAGCATTGTGGATTTCCGGGATTTTTGGGGAAGTGTCGACAGCAAACGCCTCACATTTATCAGCTATCATCAAAGTATTATCACACATCGCCTCAAACACCCCATCATCCAATCCCTTGTCGTAACCGCCATTCTTAAATTGCGTCCACAATTCAGCCCTAGTTTTCATAAATTGTTCGTCACTATTGACATGAAACAAATCTGGCGAATCCACCGTCGTATCCTGAGCCACAGCCATCATAATCTTCTGTAGCATAAAGTCTTTACGACGAAGATAGTGACAATCATTAGCCAGTGCGAGCGGTATTTTGTATTGATCAGCAATCGATATCATGAGTCTAAAGATTTTATCATCCTCAGGGATACCTGGCATCTGAAGTTCTATATAATAATCTTCTCCAAACTCCGCCTTGAATCTCTTCACCCAATCCACAGCGTCGCGTATTCGGTCTGCGTTTGGTCTCTCACTAATCACATTGCCTTCACGATCAGTTAATTCTTTGTATCGGAGTTCATGACACACCGGACCATTGAGACACCCAGATAAGATTATAAGCCCTTCTTTGTATTCGCAAAGCTTATCAAACCAGACCCTGTTGAATTGCATTCGACCCATGCCATATAAGCCAGTCTCATATGCTTGAGTCGTCAATTTAACTAGGTTGTGGAATCCGGTCTTATTCTTGCAAAGAACAGTGAGATGACGATTACGAAATAATCTTGCGGCCATCTCCGGATTTTGTTTACGCCAATCCTGTGACCGGATTTTGATACCTTTAGCCACTAAGTCTTGTCTAGCAGGTTCAAAATCGTTGAAGTATATCTCGCACCCTGGAATATACTTCACCCCTGCTTTCTTGAATGCTAGATACATATCGGGCACTGATGCCATATGTCCATGCTCAGTAGCACTCATCGCCGGATAACCGCGTTCTACACACTGCTCAGCATACTGCTCCGGTGTAGCCACTCCATCTAGAGCGGAAAATACAGTATGATTATGTAGGTGGACGAATTCCTTCGGTCCTTTATATTCTTCCGGCTTGAATACCATCAACGTTCCTCATTATATCATCTGGAATATTGCGGTATTGTGGTAGGTCTCTTCTCAATATCCCACCGACCACACGCTCACAAAGTTTCTTGTCCAATTCTTCTGTGTCTGGGTACTTCGGGTCCGCTGCCTGTCGCCCGAGTCGTTGAATGAGTCGTTCAAATACAGCTGTCTCATTCGGATTTTGAAGACTACATGCTCTCCATAAACGACACAGGTAATTATAAAAGACATCGTCCCCCAATTTCTTACGCAGAAAGTCGAACTTCTCCCTAATAGATTGTGCTTGTTCCGGTAGTCGCAAGGGATCTAAAATTTCAATCCAGTAAGCCCGACGATAATCATTTACTAATTCTGTTCTGAATACCTGAGCAACAGTAGAACGAGACGCTTGGGTACAAACACGGACAACATCCTCCGCACGATAAGAGCAATTCAGGCCAGTGGCAAATGCTACGGCCATATCACACACAGTACGATATGAATAACGTTGTCCAGTCTTAGATTGAAACCAGCTATCTAAATTTGGAACCACCTGCTTACGAAGCCGCTCATCAAAAAGACACGGAATACCAGGCCCAATACGCAGGTACCAAATATCGCCCTCTAGCTGAAAAGCAACAGTTTCACCACTAGCATACTTGATGGTAATCATGTTTCTACAAGACCGAAAAACTGTCGCAGTTATTGTGACGAACCACAATTATTTACATTATTTGCCCAATGCCTTATCTAGCATCCAAGCCCAAATCCTCAAACCAAAGGACGTCATCGTCGTAGATGATGGGTCTTGCAAAAGATGCGAAGACCTCGTCAAACAATTTGGCTACAGATATCTTCGTACTGAATTCAAAAACCCTCTCTATGCTAGAGAGGCTGGGTTTAAAGCAACCAATTCAGAATTAGTGTGCTTCCTAGACGCCGACGACAGGTTGCCACCAAACTACTTAGCCGACGCCACATCTACCATCACCCAACACGGCGTAGACATCGCCTTCTCCGACCTCCAGTACTTCGGGCATGCCTCCACCCTAGTTAAATTTCCAAACGACATCCAACCAAAAAGATTATGGCAAACCAACTTCCTGCATGTTGGGTGTGTGGTCTCCCGCATAGCCATCGAACTCAGCGAACCATTCAAAGACCACCCCGACAATAAGGACTATCACGAGGACTGGTTATTCTGGAGGAAAGTAGTTGAATACGGATTCCGCTATGCCAAAAACCACACCCCCTACGAAGCCAGACTCCACAACACCAACAGATCAATCAAGATCCATGAGAGAGGCTATCTAGCAGAAAGAAGAGCCAACAACCTCCAGGAATTCATACACCAACATAAAGACAAAACCTCAATAACATTCTTAAGGTTCCTGAACAAAATCGCTAAAACATCCACCGGCGATTACGTATGCCTGAAGTATACACCCAACGCCATGGACTTCCCGCAGTATGACTGGCCAAAATTTGCACGACATCTTGATAGCGATGTTGCTGCGGTTCACGATGAGCAAAAAGCCCTGTTTGATCACACCATGTTTGTTGGACCAGTATTCAGAGACTACATTTACACCAACCCGACCAAGCTACCATTCCACGCTAAAACAGAAAGAGTAATCAATATATGAACCATTTCGCCACCATCATCACAATGGACCATCTAGATAAGGCTCTCGCCCTCCTGACTTCATTACAACAATTCGGCGAAACAGAATTACACATCTATATTGTCGATTTGACCATGCAACCACAAAAATTAGACCATCCTGGATTAATTATTCACACCCAACAAGAATTGCTCACAGAACCAATCAACAAAATCATCCTGACCAAGTACGTTGGTCACGAATCTGATGGGCAAATCCAACTCCCACTAAAAGGCATCATCTCATTTTATGATTACCTCCGGTGGGCCTTAAAGCCATCATTCATCCAAATGCTGCATAAAGAATATGAAAGGGTCATTTATTGTGATTGTGATCTCTATTTCTACAACGACTATAAATTTCTGACAGATATGTTAGATGATAACCGAATCGTCATCTCACCCCATTGGCGTGAGATATCCCCAGTCGCCAACACCGATTACAAATACAACTTCATGCACGGCCTCTATAACGGAGGTTTCTTCGCCACCAGAGACGCAGATGATTTCCTACAATGGTGGACCGAAATGTGTGCTATCGAATGCTCAGCTGAGAGCAGCAATGGCACTTACGTCGACCAGAAATATCTTGATGTGGTGCCCTTATATTTCGACGGAGTCAGTATCATCCGACACAGTGGGTGTAACGTGGCTGGTTGGAACATTCACTACCTGAAGCGGGAGAGCAGTAACCATCAAATCCTTATCAATGGACAACCAATTGTGTTCATCCATTTCTCCCCAGTTACTATCAACAAGATAGAAAGTGGTGAAGATTACCTGCTACAAGGTCACATGCAAGAATATGATAAGAAATTAATGGATATCCGTGTCAACCTGACCAGACGCGGGTTGAAATCATGCATTTCCTTGAAAGAAGAGGCGGACGTCATTTGATCCACATTTATTATGATGGTTGTCCAGCTCTGTTTTACAACCGACAAACCATGTCGCTGCTGAGAGTCTCTGACTCTTTCGGCGTCAACGACATCAAATTAACCGGCTGGAATAAAGCGTGGGCTGAACCAGATCTCATCTGGGTTACCCAAGACAAACTCACCGAAGAGTTAATCGAAAGTAACAAGCCAATCATCCTTGAAGATTACCGTACCAGCCCAGATATCTATAACGACATACGCCAAGAATTGAGTCACGTCAATATTAGAGCCGTCGTTAAGATGATGGCCCTCTCAGACCGCTCCGAGTATAATAGCAAACACTACAACTACTCAACACACCAACACCGAATCATACAAGCAGATGAGCAACTCCAATCAGAGGCGAAACTTGGATGTTGCGGAGAACCGATAAAAACAGACCTCCTACCGAATATTCGGGTCATGTGGAACTGGATCGCCTGGGCTTTATTTAAACCATCTAGAGGTGGACCAGAAATAGCGTTCTCTGCCTACCAATTCGAAAAAACAGCGTTTGATAACCCACGAAAACATGATGTCCACTTCATGGGGAATCTGCATTTCGATCTTGGATCTATCCCACATGCTGGGAGCAATTACTCTGACGCATGCACAGTTCTAACCAAACACCGCCAGCACGCAATAGAAGCTATGGATAAACTCACATGCAAAAAGCTAGTAACTAACAAAAGAATATGTCGACTCGAATATCTGCAAAGCATGCAAGAAGCTAAAATAGTAGTATCACCATGGGGATGGGAACCAGTAACCTATCGAGATATCGAAGCAGTACTGTGCGGTTGTATCGTCGTTAAACCAGACACCAGCTTCGTCGAAACATGGCCAAACATCCCACACATCCCATGCAGAGTTGACTTCTCAGACCTATCAGAAGTCATTGATCAAATTCTAAGCAACTGGGATTCATACCACGATTACAGGGTTAAAGCATATAAAATGATCAGAAAGATCGATGATAGAACACTAGCCGGTAGATTCGCCAATATCGTCAAAGATTACGTCTTTAAGGACGTAATTTAAGATCTTCCGCTAGCTCCGGTACCACAGCTTCTAGGTTGGTACCACGATGCTCGTCCAACATGCTGGTGAACTTCCTGAGCTTCTCTCGAGGTCCCTCACCCAAGCAGTCACCCTTCAGACTCTGCACGACACTTTTATAAGTGTCACTAAAAGGTTCATATCTCTCCACCAATTCAGCTCTAGTCTTGTCTGCAAGACATTGGACAGATAGGTATGCAGGGTTCACCACCATAAGCCTAAATTGTCCATGATGATGTAATGATTTCTGAAACGGTAATGTTGACCACCAATCAACAATAGCGGGCAGATTGAAGATATTATAAGCCATAATAGACGTCAACAGTGAGAACCTGGCCTGTGGGATCATAGAAAATCGCCGGATAAACGATTCGATGGTGGCAATATCTGATCCTTTACCATGCCGAATATACTCCTGGACGTCGCCAACCCCATCAACACTCACGTCGAAGTGCACTTCGCGAGCTTTAGTTAACAAGTTATAAATTCTGTCGGTGAGAGTTGAATGTGGGCGTGTCCCATTGGTAACCATGTTGACCTTAATCAGTGCTAGGATACCGGCCGCGTCCAATTGCTCTAGAAGTAATGCCACATCACTGTTGAGCATCGGCTCACCGCCCTTGATCATGATTTGTTCAAGATAACCAAGCTCTACTTTGGACACAATATCGTTTATTACTGATTCATCTGGTGCATGGACTTCATGGGTTCTATATCTAGTGTTGTCTTCTGGGCTTTGTCGATCGGGTAATATGTCTTGGAAAATTTTCTCTTGTTGTATCCAGCTATTGCTGAATCCGGCGGAACAATGCATACAAGCGAGATTGCAGACATTAGAATCACTGAATTCTATATAGGTTATCTCTTTCCAATTGTCGCTATGGAAAATTCCTCCTTTTAGGAATTCTTTCCTGACGCTCCATCCGGTCTTTTCTTCACGATGACGACATTCTAAGCAACTGTCGGGCCAGAGACCCATCATCATTTGTCGCCGGAGTTTGACCCATTCGGCTCCGTTAATTATATCACGAATACCGGAGTCTTTGAGATTTCCTAGATATGGTCCTTCCCAGACACAGCATGGCCTCACACCTTTGTTGACGTCTACAAGGAAGCTGGTGAAAGGGGCGGTACAGAGAGGTTCGCCTTCATCTGTAAACATTAAGTCCTACAGAATCCTATCGATTTAGAACATTTCAGCTGCCTTGAGACAACCAGTAGCCACACAATAGAGAGGCTTATCAGATTTGAAAATCTGACCGATTTCGAACGGTAGATCTTTCTCGTCAAACTTGGCAGCCACACGTTCCACGAATCCTTGTGGGGAGCTAGTACCACCAGCCATATAAATATTGACAGCACCATCAATACGGGCTCTGTCTTCATTCTCTACAAATCCGGCTACCACACCTTCAATGACTTTGGCGATGAGCACGTCATAATGTAGCACAATATCTAGGCCAACGCGATCTTCTGGTTCTATTCCTGGGGTTAGGTCAACTGTCTCTTTCCGCTTGGCAACGGTAGTAGGTGTTTCCTTAGCCTTTTTCATTATACTCATAACATCAGGCTCGTACCCATGCCGTTTAGCCACTTCATTATCAATCCAGTCACCAGCACCAACCCAACAGAACGAATAGATTTCCTCTCCCCATTTCACGTAACTGACTGTGACGGTACCAGCCCCCCACGAGATGCCAATGCCAGTACCTTCATTGCCGTGTTGATCGTCCATATCCAGGACGATAGCGTGCGATTCTTTTATAGCACCTTGATGATCGTCGTATGGACCAACCAGCTCAACTTTGGCCTTGGTTTCATATCCTTCGATGATCAAGTTCACGACTCTCTCGTGATACTCTACATTAGAGGATCTCTTATTGATGGCTGGGGCAGTGGTGCAATAAGTAATCTTTACTGAATCACCAAATTCACCTAACTCAGTCTCCGCCATTTCCATAAGACCTTGGACGATACTAGCAAGAATAATCATCGCCTCTTCGTCTGCAGAGATACCGCCCTCGGCCATAGGGCGGCGTAGGGTGTCGTTCTTAGCATACGCAAATTCTTCCGCGTCTTTACCTAATACGACGATTTGATTGGTTTCTGGCATCTTAATCCAACGAGCTGGTCGTTGCGTACCATCAGATCGGACTTTAGTCGGATCGGCCAGAAGTTTCTCAATGAACTTTGTGGCTCGCTCGAATGGCCACCATCCATTGATTTCGGAGATATATCCAATTTCCCCGTCATCACCTCGATAGGCAACGACAACAGTTTTGGTCCCGATATCAATCCCTAATTGTTTCATCAATATTCTCCTACCGGTGAAGACATCACCGAGCCTGTATACTTGATAGTTCGGATTAGCCGAAACTCGGCTATCGCTTGAAAGGGCGTCAGCCACCGGGCTTGGACTTGGTGTCTGTGGAAGTTTTGGATTGGAGCTTGGTGGGAGTGGTGTCTGTGGAAGTTTTGGATTGGAGCTTGGTAGGAGTGGGGTCATCTCCACAACACCCAGAATCGGCTTCTTGGTTGGAAGCTTTTCTGCCGCAACAGCCTTCTTCCTCTCGGGGAGTTTCTTGACTCTCGGCTCCACCACAGCACTCGCTTTTAGCTGCGGCATCTCGGCTAACGGTTTCGTCTCGCATTGTACTACCTTTACTTCTTGGGTTTGGACTCTTATCTTTTTGGAAAAATTATGGATCGCCATCATCTTTACTGACACGAGAGCCGAAACCACCTTCGGGCCTTGGCGGTTTTTTGAGACTTGGTGCGAAGATTTCTGGCGGGATTTCTTCGACTTTTGTGGCTGCTCGCTGTCTGCTTTCGCTCTCGTTATATCCAGTTGATGCTTCATCGACCGGAGCAACTCGTCGTTCGCTCCAGGCATTTGCTATGTCTCTCAAAGTACTGGCGGGAATACTGGCGGGAATACTTCCAATCTTAGACACGACCCGGTAAGCCAAAACCACAACAGCGATCTCACACACCAAGGTCCCCATCAAAAAGATTGAAACTACAATATCTACCATGGTTATGTATGATTCATCCGGATTAGTGGAATACCCAAAGAATAAGCAAGGTTCCCAAGCTGGCCGATACCAAACTCGGAATACGCAAACTTCCGCCGAGTAGCATCAGAATCCGGCCACAACCTACCATCATCATAATATTCTATCTTCGCCGAATGACTCCTATCCCCCACAATTTTATTATCACACCCGAATAATGAAATTGTCCTAGGGTTCAAAAACAAAGCAAAATTCACGGCCGAATGCAACGACTGCTCAAAATTGCAAAATGGAGGAGAATCAGAAATCACTCTACCACGCAAACCAGACAACTCAAACTGATAGCAATCAACCACCACCTCACCAGCAGCAATAAACTCCGCCGAAGTCCGATCCGCCAAAGCCAATGGCAACACAAACTGCCTGTCCCGATACCGCGACCTCAACTCAACCGCCACATGCGACAAATCCGTAACCACATAATCAGACTCAAACGCCATCCCCATATAATCTACAGAGATAATTAAATCATGACGATAAATCAATGACGGATCAATCAAATCCACCGAAGCACCAGGACCAATAACCGCCACAGACTTGCCAGACGCCGTCCCCCTCAAGTCATATACATCACCAAGCTCTGGCTGACAACGCTCAAGAAACCATGAAATCTTGTGGATTTGTCTATCTTGAAGCATCATCAGATTAGACAACTTACCTGTATCCAATTCACTCGGCTTCACATCCCTGGCAGAATAAAACCGGCTGGAATATTTTGGCATCCAAATCTCAACAATCCTCGCCAAATTGTTAATCGTATGCCGACTATTGTCTATCTCAGACCGAACCGCAATCAAACTATCATCCTCAACCTCGACCTTCCCATCGAATAACCAAGACCGAATCGACAGCTCAATATCCTCACCAACCCCAGCAACCATCCCCTCATCAAACCCACCAAGATGCTCAAACCAATCAGCTGTCACAGCAATACAATTAGAAGATACCGCCGGAGATTCAGAATTCCGAAGCATTTGGCGACTATATAAAGACAGATCCCATCTCCACCCAAATCGCCGCCACGACTCATTCTCGGTACTCCAGAAATCAGTATTTAAAGTGTGAATTCTAGGACTCACCAAGGAGTTAGATCCTTTCACCCTCGAAATAAGTGGTTGCAACCAGTCCTTACTCAGTTTGGTAGTATCACGTAGGAACACCAATTCGTCAGACGTAGCTTGTTTGGCAGCCTCGTTCCAGCATTTAGATCGACCAATCCTATCTGAATTGATCACTAGAGCACGATCATTTTCGTATTCTTGTCCGGTGTCATTGCAGATGATTAAGTCTTCAAGCAAGTACGGTGGTGTTTTGTCAGCTATTTCAGCCAACGTACGACCAATATACTTGGTATCCGCAAGATAGACAATAAGTGATGCCATTGAATCCTCATGTTTCCAACTACGTACGCTAAGTCCTTACCTGCCACTTACGCGTACCCATTTGAAGTTGAGGAGAAGAGGGTCTCCCACCAAGCGGTATATCGCCTACCTCCGCACGACCCGCTGCTGCCGCTAACGGCGATGACGGTGGCGATGGCGGTGATGGCGGTGATGGCGGGTCATCAGTGCATGGTGCTTCCTGAACATTGGGACAATAGAAGAATTCATCCTGACAACACTCGTCAACTGGCGGTTCTGGAGGTATGACAATCTCATGCGGATACTTCCCAGATCGAACCGTATCAGGCCCAAACCAAGCAGCGGTTGAATCACATGCTGGAAGGTCAGTGTCCGGAATCCAATTAAACTTGTGTCTGTCATAATGCCTCCTTGTAGAACAACCTGGTTGTGGGTCCCAATGCAACAAATCAAGTTCAGGCAGCTCATCCGCCTCTAATCCCACTTTGTAGCGGTTGATTCTCTTACATTCCTCAAGAGTCATCTCTGCCGCAGCAAAAACACTCTTAAAAGCATTGGTATTCGCCAGTGTCGTCGACTCAGGGAGCAAACTAACTTTATCGACACAGATTTCTGTCAATAAATCAGAACATAAGGTATAAATTATCTCACGATCACAATCGAGTCTCGCATTAACAATAGGACACGTAGCACGAATATTCGTATCATCGATCAAACACTCAACGATCTTGATACGACACTCTCCAGCATCCCCCTTCAGACCATTCGGCCCTTTCTGACGAGACTTGATACACCAATCATCAGCTTCCAAGTCAGACCATTGATTACCTGGCTCCAAAATAATAGAACCGCATGCAATATTCGTTTCTGGATCAAACTGAATCGAATTAGCAGTACGGACATTATCAACCGGAATAGTACCACTAATAGTGACTTGAGACGGATTTGCCGGATTCACCTCAACCGTAACACTTGGTGCAGCAGCTAACGTAGTGCCAGACGGTAAAACAGCAACCTGACTCAAAGGAATCTGGCACAAACTATCCTGAGCAATAATTCCCATACTGCGTTTCCGCAACAAATCCCTAGTAGCCTGGAATTTGGGAAGTATCTCGTCTCGTGGATCATGATTGTTGAAGAAGATAGCCAGATCTTGCATCTGGTCTTGTTGCGTAGCTGTCGCACCAATCGGGATAGTTGCTTCAAACAACCGAACAGAGACATTAGGCACAACACCACCGGGCAGGGATATCGGACCATTCTCAACCAACGGAGTCGGGGTAAAAATGGCGAAATCCATCTGATCGCCATTAATCGCTGACGGAGTAAAGCAAACCTCCGCCGTCCCAACATTACCCGGCAATCCTTTATCGCCCTTCTCTCCCTTTGGCCCCTTAGTACCGGGGCACACCTCCTTCATCAAAATTTGAAAAAACCGCCCCTTATCCACCTCGACACGGAGGCAATCTTCTCCTTCCTGCCTAAACCGGAAGAGCTTATCGCTGGATCGGAAATAGTACCAATATGCATCCCTACCAGGGAGCATCTTAAAGGTGTTGAGGTCCGGATCCAGATCAACGTACGTCTGCAATTTCCGAAGATTGGAAAAAGCATCAGATGTAATCAATCCATCTATCTTCTCTGTGACTAATGGAGTATCAGTAATCGTGCCAGAAGAAATCCAACCATTACTCTCTAGATCATACTTCCAACGATTCCCGTACTTGTCACAAACCTCATCCCCTTCAGATCCCTTTCGTGGCAGGAATGGTTTGGTTTCACAACTATCTGCCATACTCATTTCTCACACAAAATATACTCATTTCTCACACAAAATTTCATCATATCTTTTATCTACATCCCGCCAAAATTAGAATATGAAACTACGACACATAATCGAAAACGACCAAGAATCCGACTACTATGGTCTCGAGGACGATGACCAATTCTCGGATGGATGTGTCGATTGCGGAATAGGATCTAATGCAGCAGATATAATACGATGGCGATACTCCCATCGGCAACATGAACCAGAAGAAGTATGCACCGATTGTATCGAAGACCGACCACTACGCGAATGGATAATCAACAAATCACCAGAAGAAATGACAATCAAACTAGAAAAATTAATCGAACATGAATTAGCTAAATCATGCCAAGCATATGGAATCGGCGGGAATCGACTTCGGGATGGCTCTCCAGCCGGAGCTGATAATGGACTAGCCGGAATCGATAAATTCCAACAAATTGGTGATAATATAGTCGCTAATTTCACCTCCCAAGCACAAGCATCACTCAGAACCAAACCCACAGTAGCTGCCAATATTATTGCAGCACGAATCGTCGCAGCACAACTTGCCGCCAGCACAAACCGTGTGTGAAATACGAAATAGAAGAGGGTACCTGGGAAAGATGGTCTAGAGAAGCAGGCCCTTGGTGATCAAAAAGTTCTATATTATAAGGCTTGCAAATGAAAATTGACCCTAAAAAAATAGCCAGAATGATTTCGGAAGATCCGAATATTCCTAGTGATCGCTCCGATGAATACATATCTAACAAACAAGATGACGAATATGCGGGGCTTGAAGATGCCGATGAGTTTGGGGATGAAAATGGTAACTTTGCAGACTTTCTCAATCATTATAATGTTGAAGCTGGATATGTATCAGCGGGCCATGGTAAGCTTGGAGTATTATATATAGATGCTGATTTCCCTTCTGGAGATGACGAAGACGAGGTGTCAGAACCAGATAGTTATATAACAACAATAGATAATCCTAAAAACGAACATTGGGGGATCGATAATACTTATGAAATAGAAATCGATAATGAAAATGAATGGGCCATTGTGACCAAAAACGGGGCAGGTGGTCGTGCTTGGTATGCCGACGATCATGGTTGGCTCCCCGGCGAACCTCCGATAAATAGGCGTATAATTCATGAAAATTGACCCTAAAAAAATAGCCAGAATGATTTCGGAAGATCCGGACGAATCTGATTATGACGGCCTCGAAGACGATGACAAGTTCGTTGATAAGGAAACATGTGACGCATGCGGACTCGGAATACATATGTTGTTCCGTTGTGATGGATGCCGAAATGCATACTTCTGCAGCGATTGTATCAGCAATTTCAATCTAAAAGATCCATCTGGCCAACTGATTGTCTGCCATTCCTGCCAGCAGTACTTCAAGGATGATTTGGCGAGGATCGAGCAGAATCATAATGGCTAGTCCCTTCGATAGACTGCACATTGCCCAGCTTTGTCCAATAAAAACAACGTGTCAGCGATTGCCCCAGCGTGGTCTGATATTAATAGTGTGAGCTTTAGAGCTATTAGAAAGTCAGGGGCTTCCAATTTCTGGATTTTAGTCATTTGAAAGTATTATAGATAGACATCGTTTCCCCCCGTCCTAACCGCCAAAAACTTTCATTTAGTCTCTGACAAATTAAGCGGGTTAGCGGACTTGCCGCTCTCAGATTTCAGGAAAGCTCCAACACTAAAATCGATTTGGGGAGAATTGTGCTGGTCGACCCCTGGTCCATATCCTTGCCGTCATCAACTCCCGCCAGGGAGTCCGAATGCTCTATCAGGTTCGGCATTCTCAAGGACGTCGAGTTACTTGATGAAATATTACAACTGCCAATGCTTACAGACTTTACGCTTGAGCTTCGGACTATCTTGAATAATTGCACAAGGGCCATTAGGATTCTTTAGACGCTCAAATCTGTCTGCTGGTACACTGGGTAACCCCAACAATGTTCTCACCAAGCCTGCGGTCATCTTAATCTCGGGCAGCCGATAATCATTATCAGATAGGCCCAGTGTTTCTTTTAAGCCTTACGTCCTGTAAGGTGGTTGGAAGCAGGTGACCCGACTTTGTCGAGACCCGGACTCCCCGAAGGAAGCCACAAGAACACCATAAGAACCGATGCTCCAACCGATCAAGATTAGCAGAAATCATTCGTGGTAAACGTCACCACTATGTCGACGGCAGTTGGGCTACCGTCACTCGTTAAATACCGGCACCATCTGGGCGAAGATACAATGAAATTCTGGAGCATCAATGAAACTTCGCCACATCACCGAATCCGACTACGACGGCCTCGAAGACGCCGACGAATTCACTGACGACGTAGCTGAATGGCAACAAGATAATTATGGCCCAGTGAAAGTAGGACCATATCTCTTCACTGCTCACACCATGTACGAACAAGAAAGTAGGGATATTGACAGTGTAATAATCTTCGTCAGATCGGAAGCATTCGAAAAGCCAGTTCGTACAGGCCCACCAATTTGGGCTGTCGGAAATGACTACGACCTTGACAAATGTCGCTGGTGTTCAGAACTAGATAGCATTAAAGACGCTATTCTCGCCGAATACCCCAAATATGAACAATGGTTCCAAAACCAAAATCCCCAATTGGGATCAAAGCCCTCTATCCTAAGAGATGCCATCCAAGATATTGCTTTCGCTCACTATAAGGAAACTGTGCCGCCAGATATGGATCTCTGGAACGACGGCGAGTTGTCCGAGGCGCGTCGGTCTCCAATGAAACTCAAGCATATTACCGAATCCGACTATGCCGGACTCGAGGACGCCGACGAATTCGGCGAACCAAATGTTTGCGGCGTGTGTGGAACTAACGATCTAGAGCAGGACGATCAATATTGTCGATCATGTAAAGAGTACTTGGACAGTGAAGAATTCATTCAGAACCTCGGCGCACTTCTGGTCGCCAACGACCAGGATGTGGAAGAATTCAACGGACGGGAAGGGCCATTAGGATTCTTTAGACGCTCAAATCGTCAACAATGGATCTCTTCCGCCAATAAACGCAACGTAAACGAATCATACGAGGGACTCGAGGACGCCGACGAATTTTGCGATCCCGATGCGGAATACTGCGAGACGTGTCCGGATTGTGGGGAGCGGACTGACTACTGCCAAGGACATGGTTCTCTTGGACCTGAAAATGTGAATGAAGATGCCAATGAATATGCCGGGCTTGAAGATGCCGATGAATTTCAAGATAATTCTTTTTGTTGGTGTGGAACTGCCTGGCAAGAAGGGGATCGTGTCACACATTGCTACAAATGCAATCAATCAATGTGTGACGATTGTACTTCACATGCAGGATGGCGGGGAATATCCCCGCTTGATATCTGCCAAGACTGCATAGCTGATGAAGACTTCGCCCGCGAGAGCAATATTAGAGAGTCTGGCGAATATGCGGGGCTTGAAGATGCCGATGAGTTTAGCGATGCGGAAGGGTATAGTGCACCATGCACGACGTGTGGCACACCAGTAGAAGATGAATCTACGGGGGATTCCCCCCTTGCAATAATTAATCACGGTGTTTATTGCGCCTCCTGCAACACAATGTGGTGCGATGTATGTGTAGAAAAACAAGAACAAAGTGATTTTTGGAATTGTCAATGGTGCACTACGGCCTTACCTCTCTCTTGTTCTTGTATCCACGGTCCCTTCTGCGAGCGATGTCCGAATTGTGAGGAGGCAGAGCGACTCGATTGGCGACGACGAGATGACGGGCGATAGTACGCCAAGAACATTGAAGCTTACTGACGAGACGGATATGAAAATTGACCCTAAAAAAATAGCCAGAATGATTTCGGAAGATCCGGACGAATCTGATTATGACGGCCTCGAAGACGCCGACGAATTCATCGAGGAACCAGATGACGATGATCAAGATACAATGGAAAATTGTGATTATTGTGATGTGAGTGGTTATGAACGATCCCTTGCTTCTTGTACTGAATGTGATTATCTGTTTTGTGGATTTTGTGGCGAACTGCCGAGTTTCGGGTCATCTGGACAATGTAAAAAATGTATAAAATCAGCGTTCCCTTCGGATCTCCGTAAGCGTCCGAAGCTCACCGAATCATCCGACTACGACGGTCTCGAAGACAACGACAGATTCTACGACCCACACGGTGAAGAGGGTCTCCATCTTGTCGACATGATGGACAGGTGGGTTCAAATAGATGTAACATCAGTTCCAGAAGACCAGAATGAAGAAGGATCACGATCCTGGATTATTGAAATACAAGTAGCCGGACAACCCGGCACCACAATGGTGGATAATATTCGCGCGCGCGTAGCTGGCGATGCCCTAGCTGGCGGTGATGCGGCAGACCCCGAGCCCGTGGATATAGACCCAGCCAGAAAAGCTGAATTATTGGCTACTCAAGAAGCAGGAAGTCCTGACCCAACTTTCAAACCATTCATAGGTAGATTAACTCTCTACTACGACCGCCTTGACGTGGGCTGGCTGGCCATTCAGGGTGACGAAGTAACTGGGTACGACTGGAACGGCCCAGAACTCAAAGAAGAAGACATCCAAGCAATATTAGACATCTTCAGTGCAGCCGAGTACTAATGAAACTTAAATATATCACCGAATCATCCGACTACGACGGTCTCGAAGACAACGACCAATTCGATGATGGTTCTAATCGACAAGAAGCCGAACAAATAGCTGCTTATTTCCATCAAGAGGGTATCAAAGCAATAGAGAATAATGGCGTGATCAATATTGTCGACAAACATGGGATCCTAGAAGGACTTCCTGATGGTCGTCGATTTGGTGAGTTGGATCAGGACGTTCCAGTCGTACCCAGTTACTTCGCCACCCTCCCAGTTGGACGTGTTATAACTCCAGGACGCGATCCAAATTTCACTAACGATCTATTTGTGATTTGGGTAACTGACACATATGGTGTATCTTGGCTAATCAATTATGGCGATAATTGGAATGTTATTAGCTGGCAACAATGGCAGGGATTCCAGGAAATCGCATATTGATCATTCTCCCACTACTTTCGTCAGATCGTCGGATGCTTTGCTCATTACGTTATGAGCGGATTTGAGGGCGAGGATCACAGCGGCGGCGAAACTGTCGCTTGGTTCTGATACGATGATGTCTTCGAAGTGGACTAGTGCGCTCTCAGTGAGGACGGCTGCGTCGAGCAACTCTTCACTCACTTTACGGACAGCCAGTTCGTCGTCAGAAGTTTTCATCAGTAGCTCCTGTAGATGATTTTGTCTTGCCGGGTGTCAAAAATGTGCCTTGGCCTATTGGAACTGTTACAGATCTGGTATGCTGTGTTAATGTTGTCGGTGCAGCCATCTGTGGCTATTGCGAGGTACTCGTTGGGGCCATCATGCTTCCACTCTCGCACGATATAGTGCCATGTGGCGTCGTAGTAATCTGGCAGATTACCTCCGCCTCGTCGGTGGGTAAGTCGGTGCTCCATAACAATCTCGGCGATGCTTGGTATTTGGTACGGACCTTCTTCCACGCTGCCACCGAGTTGGGTGCGACGACGACAGCGTGGATTCCGGCTATTTCGTAGATGTAAGTTCTCACTTGGTTATTTCGGTGATGGCGTTTAGGATGGTCGCCCATCCTTCGAATGTTGGATCAATGACCCGAAAATGTGAGCAACCTTTGACCAGAGTGAAGGTGATGTCTTCTCCAGCTTCTTGGGCTGCTTCGACGTAGCTGAGGGCTTGCTCGGTCAGCTTATCTTGGTCGCCGACAATGAGCCGTTGCCGGATTCCGGTCGGCAGCATTTCAATTGGTGAGAGCTTGGGGTGATCGCCGAAGAAATCGTTGATCGGGGTCTGTAAGCCCTCTCTGGCGTTTCGCAGATCGTAGACACCAGCGATGCCGATCGCAGAGTAAGGGGTGAAGCCTAAGGCACTGTCGGGGCTGAGGGCATGCCCGTCGAAGTCTTTAGCTCCGCATAGGCAGAATGCTAGGTGGGCTCCTGATGAGTGACCAAGAATTGAGAGCTTATTAGTGTCTAGCTTCCATTCGTTGGCGTGTTGGAGGCAGTATGCTATGCCATCTAGGAGGTCGCGGAAGGTGCCTGGATATCCGCCGTCAATGTGTCCGAGTCTTTTGAATTCGAGGTTGCAGGTAGTGATTCCTTGGGCTTTTAGTTCTTCGGCCAGGTATTCCATCTGCTTGTGAGTGTAGGCTTTCTTCCATTGGCCTCCGTGGATAAGAAAGATCGTGGGGAAGGGGCCGTCGCCGTCCGGGATTCGGACGTTGATGGTCTGCATCGGCTTCTTGCCGTAGCGTTCCTTGAAGAGAGTTGGCGGTGCCGGTTTGGTATAGAAAATATCCGGCATTCTGAAAAAGCCCATAGGATCTCCTGTACGAAAGTTAAGTTTCTACATTGTTGCAGCGGATTCGTACTGGTTAAATTCAAGCAATGTCCAACCATGGTCTTGATAGCCATTGATCTAATCAAGACTGACACCACTATCGGCAACGCCCGAATTCAAGAAGAAGCACGTCCGTATTTAGGACGTCGCTAGGGGCGTGCCCATTGAGGAGCGCGATAGGATTTCATCAGTAGCCGCGCGCGCGCGGGCGCGCATTCACGAGCGACCAGCGCTCTCCGGAAAGACTAAAGTTAGACTCTTCTAAACGCGGCAATTCATCATTAGGGACACCAGCTTCTACGAGTGCTTTATAAGGTTTCCAAGCCGACCGAGCCCTATTCCGAAAACGCGGCAATTCATCATTAGGGACACCAGCTTCTACGAGTGCTTTATAAAGAGGCATAGAAGCATAATTGAGAATGTAGAATCGATTGAGTCCAACCGCCACATCCACCGGGCGTGATGGGCTTCTCCAGCCATTGACGTGGGCTGGCTGGCCATCCGTACTCATGTACGCAAAAAATTTGAATTTTTTATATATTATATGCTTGGCTTTCGGAGTACAAGATTCCACTATGCGATCATGCGAGTCAGACCATTGCATTGTCCTTTTCCACCTCGGCCCAACAGGTAGCCCCACATGCGATTCACGGCTCGCTGGGCCGGGGGTCATCCTTTCCTGTGCCTGATTGAACCGCTTGATGCTATTCGCGACCTCGTCCTGTATCTCTAGTACAATATATTGCTGAATGAATTCAGGACTTACATCAGCAAAGACAGAATACGTCGCATATTCACCTACCCCCTCTGGTAACCAGGAAGGCTTGAGAAATGAAATAAGCCGATTTACTCTCTTATCTTCGAAATTATATGGCTCATTATCATGATCCATGATTTGGGAGAGGTCCGGAGTAAGCATCAAGACAGGTTTGTTTTTATAAAAAACATGATAGAGGCGATTATACGTCTTGAGATACGTCAAAGCTTTGCCAAGCTTTGCTTTTGTGCACCATTTAGTGTTTTTCGAAATTTCTTCTAGTGACCGGCGGTTACTAACTTTTGTCAGACTGAAATCACCTTCTCGATCGATTTGGGTCACTCCAGAAAGCCCAAAGATATCTCCAGAACCACCTTTTCGGTTAGAGATCTTTGCTAAGAAAGGGTCAACTGTTTTTTCAAGATCTTCTAGAGATTTGTATTGATTGATATCCTTGAGCTTAATGTGTTTTTTAAACTTATCGAACGCACTTAGAGCTTGGTACACTCGTTCACGATCTTTTGGAAGATTTACAAGCTTTCGCAGCATCAACTTAGCAATAAATTGTGCATACTTGCCGTGCGCAGTTGGGTCCGTTTTATCCAAGATCTGTTGCAATACTTCTAGATCTATGCCAAGTTTTTGTGCAACCAGACCACTATCTTGTAATGCTTCCCCAAGCACACGGGATAATTCAAGTTCAAAGTAATTCATGTTTAAGTCTCGGCTCTGATCACGTCTGTGCAGAAATGTCAGGCATGTCAGGCATGTCATCAGGAGCCAATGCCATATGGGTGTCACTAATTAGTGTGCGATTTCTTCTGGTGAATGAACCATCTAATTCAGAAGAAATTGTAAAGGTCTTATGATAATTATGAATGTCTAATATATTGTCGATTTGTTTCCACATTTCTGTGAGAGTGATTTCACCTCGCCCGAACTGTTTGATGATATTTTGGATCATGTTTTGACCCCTTGTCTGATCTATAGCCTCCTTGCTTTTTGGATGTCTATCGTATTTTTGAGTTATTTGATACTTCTGAATCTTATTCTGATTCCTCTATAGTATACTCGTGATCACCCTCGTTGATCACTTCTGAGTGCCTTTTGAGAAGTATCTCATGATTCAACTCTTTCGTTCCTTTGGTGTCTGCTGATAAGAATGCATTAAATAGACTGTTGTGTTGAGATGAATCGATACCCTTAGTAATTTGGGATTTCTCTTCCTTTTTCGTGATTAGATCCCACCAGCGGACGACTCTGGCCCCCTTATCCATTAACGACTTACGTATACTATGCTTCTCGTCTATAGTGTATTCTCGCTGGAGACCAACGCGAATCATATTATTGGACACATCGGCCGCAGTTTTTTCTTCCAGAAGTTCATCTAAGAATGTGTGAAATTGAGGTGGTGCTACCTCATCTGGGAAGAATTTAGCACCAGCTTTCCAAATGTTGATGAATTTATGGGAATCCGCCTCTAGATCATATACATAAAATCCATGAGCAACATCTCCCTCGTCGAATTTAAAGGGAATTGGTGATCCTGGATACCAACAATTCTCTCCAATTTGTTGTTTGCTGTGGAAGTGCCCGGTATAAATCCGTTTGAATGGGGTACGTTCGAAATTAACGACGGACCAATCCTGGAGTAGAAAACATGTATTATACAATGCTCCTTTAACCCCGATATGGGTTAGAAGACAATCCCCGTCTTCCACTTGTTTTTCAATTTCATAAAGCACCTTCATAAATGATTTCTCATAAGTAATGAAGGGTAGAACCCAGAATCGGCGGTCATCCAGTGTTAATAATTTAACATCATCAATAACAGTCATGTGCCGCCGCATGATGTCCAGACTATTGACACCCCACGAATGTCTTAAGAACATGTCGTGGTTACCTGGGAAGGCAATCCAGGTTTGGTTGTATTTCTCTTTTGTATCTTCGAAGAATTTTGCAACATGTGAGAGTACGTCAATTCCGATTGACGTACGATCGTGGTAGAGATCTCCGAGAACGAGTACGGTGTCAATATTGGCTGCTTGACAATATTCTCGCATTACTCTGCATGCCCATAGGGTATCCATTAACTTGTCTGTGACGCCAAAATGAACATCGGCGGTAATTGCAACTTTTGACATGTGTTTGTCTTTATTAACAGTGGTTCTGGAATTTGTAACATTTATTTACGGACAATACATGAACAGCTCTAGGCTCCCATTACTTGGTGCACCTGGGACATCATCCAACTCAAACGTGGTATTGCTAAAGGAAACCTGCGTCTGGTTTCATGCCCCCTGGCTCTATCCAGACTCAAGATGCCCTATTTAAGGACACAGAATGTAAGCCTCCCGGATCGGATTAATGAGGGATTTGACATTAGTTACGCTATTGCTCATTAAAAATACTGCGGAGGATTTATCATGTTTAATGCTGAACTTATTTCTCTTGGTGATGGACAATCTTATGAGCATGTCCAAATCTGTGAGGCGGATGATCTTGCAAAGCATAATGTCCCACTCATCTTCGAGAATTGGACTGGGTGTTTCTTCGCAGATAACAAATGTGTCGTGGTCCACCACTGGAAGATTAAGGTGATCCATCTCACCAGGACACGGAATAATGGATTCTTTCACACCGATTCGTTGGTGTTGGATGGAGACATTATTTATGGACCGGCATCTTTGATTTCTTATGAGAGTTGGGAGCGGTTGGGTATCCCAGAATTCTTTACTAGAAGGAACGGGATTGCTGGGCAAATGGCATGGTCTTGTCCACAGGGCACATTTATTACCCATGACACCAACGTAACTAGTTTAATAATACCTGATCCAAGAAGAAAGGGTATCACCTCAGCGGTGCAGCCCGGAGTGGACTCCACAACACCAAAACAGATAGCTCAGGCTTCTGTGGCACCGGAAACAATTCATGGTAAAGTCACAAGATCTAAATAGGCCAAATATGCAAGGACAACTAAAGCCGCGAGAGCGGCAAAGTCTGTATGAATGGGTCAAGAAATCCCAACCCAAAGTTGTGTTAGAAGTTGGAACTTGGAAGGGCGGTGGTTCAACTTGGCAAATAGCTAATGCTATCCGTGATGCGAATGTGGGAGGCCATCTCACCACATGCGAAGTAGACCCAATACTCTATACAGAAGCCAAAAAAATATTCAATACGGATCATTGGCGACCACATGTTACATGCCTCTTGAAACCATCGACAGAGGTTATTCCAACCTTGAATCCAGACTTTGCTTTCTTTGATGGCCCAAATGATGCGGACTTATCACTTTCGGATTTCAAACTCTTAGAAACTAGAATGGCATCTGGGTCATGGTTTGCCTGTCATGACTGGGACAGAATAGAACACAATGATGGCGAGCGTATTGTAGTCGCAGAAAAATGTGTAAAGCTACGCCCATATCTCGAAAAGCATACGGGGTGGCGAATACTACAAACACTCACAAAGCCGATTAGCGTCGGCTTAGTCCTGGCCGAGAAAAAGTGATATGGCAATTGATACCGCTACGGAGCCAATGCTCCGTCCCTCTGTCCATTTCGATGTGGATGCTATAGACGATCATTTCCCGATGGAAGAATATCGGGAAGGACAGAAATCCGCTATTGAATATGCCGCCAACGCATTTAATAGCGGCAAAAAGATCGTCATCATCGAGGCACCCACAGGCAGCGGTAAGTCGCCTGTTGCCATGACTCTCGCAGATATGGTGAAGGATTCATACTATCTCACTATTACTAAAATCCTGCAGGATCAGCTAACAGGCGATTTTGGCGAGGATTCCGGCTATCATGATCCTATTGTAGAGTTGAAAGGCCGGAATGCTTATTCGTGCACTTTCTGGGACAGGTATGGTCAGAATTATATCAACAAAAAACTTTGGAGTCAATCAGACCTTACTAATTTCAAAAAGGATCATGGTACTTGTGCAGATGGGTTCTGTCGCACCAAATGGAATCAGGAGCCAGGTAAGAAGAAAATCCGTAAACACAAATGCAATAAATGCTTTGAAGCACATAAAGATTCGGCAGCACCACCTCCTCGAGTTATTGTTCCACCTGGTGAATTAGATCATCTGCCGCCAGGATACGATTATAGCACGTGTCCGTATTACGAGCAGGTTTTTAAGGCGATCTACGGCCGCAAATGTGTGATGAATTTTTCGAGTTTCTTGTTCCAGACCAGTCTCACGCCACGATTCAACACGCCGCGTAATTTGATGGTGATCGACGAGTGTCATAATGTCGAGCCTATTTTGTTGGATTTTGTTTCGTTGACAATCAACGATATGCAATTACAGGATCACGGGATTTTTATTCCGGAGTTGGAGACTGCTGATGCGTATGCTCTATTCTTCAGCGACGCCAAGATTGAACAGACTCTAATCCAGATCATCAAACAGGCTCAAGTGGATGAAAAGAACAAGGTCGTGGATGAACTGTCTAGGACTTTGAAGAAATATGAGATGTTTATGAACCATGTCACTAAAACTGGTGCTGAATGGGTTTGTGAATATGAGGAGAAGGCAGATGGTAAGGGCGGTGTGGCACATCGGACTGTGACATTACGCCCGGTGTATGCGATGAATTTTCCAGAGGATCTCTTATTTCAATATGCAGATAAGATTCTGATGTTGAGTGCTACGGTGTTGGATGTTGGTGTGATGTGTCGATCGCTTGGTATCGATCGGAAAGATGTGGCTGCGTTCCGAATGAAAAACCGGTTCCCAGCTAAGAATCGCCCAATTTATTTGGATCGTGTCGCCAAAATGACTGGCGGCAAGGCGAAAATGGGTGGGTGGATGCCTAAGGTGGTGCGTCGTGTAGATGAGATCGTGGCTGAATATCCAAATGATAAGGGTATTATTCACACTCACAATTTCGCTATTATGGACAATATTCTGACCAAATGTCATGCAACTACCAGAGCTCGACTTTGTCATCAGCGTAGTTTCAGGGATAAGGCTGACATGTTGATCTATCATGCTAGAACTCCGGGCAATGTGTTGATTGCTCCGGCGATGCATGAGGGGATTGATTTAGTTGGTGATTTGAGCCGGTTTCAGATTATCTGTAAGGTGCCTTATCCAAATTGTTTTGATAATGAGCAATTGGCCCGGCGAGTAGAGATCGACCGAAAGTATTATGAGTGGCTAACTGCTCTCAAATTGGTTCAATCCTATGGCCGTAGTGTCCGTAGTGTCGACGATTACGCGGACACTTTTATTCTTGATGAAGCAATCGATCGTTTCCTCAAGGTTGCGAAGAATATGTTACCAGATTGGTTCTTGGAAGCTATCCAGAACAAATGACTCAATTTTATATATGGGTTGATACCTGGTTCGTCGGTTGCACTTTTTCCAACAAATTCAGTACAAAACGGACATGCGTCTGGAGTCATTTTCAAGGAGCGTGTGTTTTGGTGGACTCTAACTAAGGAAGTTGAACCAGTAGAAGCTCTTCTTCGGGTTATCCGAAATTATTCGCAAGGATAGAGAGTATACTCAATGGCTAGAGAATGTGGTGATTGCCAACTCTGTTGTATGCTAATCGGTGTTCAAGAACTAGTCAAACACCCTCACCAACGATGTAAGCATCAGTGCGAAGGTGGATGTGATATCCACATAAGCAAACCCAAAGAATGTCGGACTTACCAATGTCAATGGAGATCTGATGAGTCTGTGCCAAAAGAGCTTCGACCAGACAAGCTTGGTTGTATCATTGATATCCACAACACTCCGTTAGGTCTGGCGATTATCTGCCACCAATCTGAACCCGATCAATGGTCCAAAGAATCCATAATCGGCATTCTTTCTAGGCTTGCCAAACATAACGACTGTTGGATCTACGCTATTCATGGAAATAATCGCCAAGCAATCTTTCCAGAATGGGCTATAGAACAACAGAAACAATTCGACAGCATGGTGGTTGCTGATACTATGCAAGAGTTGTATGGTAGTATTGCTCATCCAGACGAGTAATCGCGTATTTAAGGTATATTTCTATACCTGGGGAACGCGATTATGCTTGAGCTGAAGACAGTCGCCTGGCAGAATTTCATGTCGTATGGCGATTACGAGACGGTACTAAACCTGGACGAACTAGGCCAATGCCTCATTACCGGAGAGGTGGTGGATGGTGATAAGTCACTATACGATAATAGTGCCAATCTACAAATCACCAAATCCAATGGTGCCGGAAAGTCTACGGTAGTTAATGCTATTCAATGGGTCCTTTTTGGTCGGACCATGCACTCTAGCAGTCCTGGTGATAAAATAGTCAATTATTTCACCGGTAAAGACTGTGTAGCACGTCTAGAATTCACCAACGGCGACTTTATAACCAGGACTAGAAAATCTGGCGGCCACAATGAGTTACACTTCGTTAAAGACGGCAATGAGATCACTTTGACGAGTGAGACTTTATCCACTCAGAAGAATCAACAAAAACAGCTCAATCGAGAATTCAATCTGGATTGGGAAGTATTCTGTGGATCCATATTCTTCAACCAATACGGTAAACCGTGGATGGAGATGGCTGATTCAACACGTAAAAAAGCGATTGAAAGAGTGCTTCATGTAGACCGGTTCGCCTATTACGCCAAGAATGCTAAAGGTAAGTGTGGTCAACTTGATAGTAGTATCGACACTAAACGTGGTCAGATTAATACGCTCAACCAAAATATCGTGCGGCTCAACCAAGAGATAGAACGTCTAACCGCCGCATCCGAGAATTATGGTAAAGACCGTGACCGTCGAGTCACTGAATCACTCCAGACCGCTATAGACGAGAAAAAGAGACGAGACGCCATCGAGCGACCAAACCTGGAAAAATTACAAGCCAAATGGGACGTGGTTAAAAAAGTCGAAGAATACGTCGGCTCACTTCGGACCAAACTCAATGTCACAACCCGTCTAATTGCTACTATTGAAGGAACTGTTGAATCACTAAGTAAGAAGATCAAAACCTGGGGGGCTAAAGCAGGGAAGATATGTAATGCCTGCGAACAGGAAGTACCAACAGCCCACACAGCCTCTAAGATTGATCCGATTAAGAAATTATTGGTGGAAGAGAAGACCAAACTCGCAAAGCACCAGGAAGATCTCACTAAAACCCACCAAACCATTAAATTGGCTGAAGGTCAATTGGCTGATAAAAAGCCCAAGACAACCATACGGGCCGCCAAGGACACCCATTCATCGTGGGAACGCCACGATAAAGCCATGGCCCGATTTAAGGCCGACGCCGCTAAAATCCAGAAAGAAAAGAACCCACATACTGTTACTATTGCCGAAACCAAGAAATCCGTAGAGGAGCATGGTGAGGATATCACTAAACTAGAGAAGGACATTGAACAAGAGACCTTCTTGAATCGGCATTATGCTTATATTTATAAAGCATACAATGATCGAACTAAGATCAAGAGTTTTGTATTCCAGGAACATGTTCCATTTATCAATAGTCGACTACGTCATTATCTGGACGTGTTCGGGCTTGATGTCCAGATTGAATTGACGCCCGCGTTGGGTATTACCAGTAATTTGTGGGGATATGAATTCGAATCAGGCGGTGAGAGAAAAAGAACGGATGTCGCGTTTATGTTGGCAATGTTCGATTTTCATGAACAAATGTATGGTCGTCAGTGCAATATGTTAGTGCTGGACGAGGTGGATGGCCGTCTTGATGATGACGGCATTGACTCGCTCATCAACATCATCAAGAATGATCTGGCTCCCAAGGTGAAGACAATTCTAATTATCTCTCACCGGAACTTGATGTATGATACATTCCCTAAGGAACTTCGGGTCACTCGGACCAATCGGTTTTCTCAGATTACCGAAGTGGTGTAGATTTTTGGTGGGCCTTGACCAATCACGGATATTAGCCTTTGGAATTGGTTCAGGTAAGGCAAATATATCCTATGGACTCCTGCACAGTTGATAAGTTGAAAAAGGTCTCAAACACCGAGGTTATTCGGCGTTTGATGATTAAGTATTTTGTCGATAAGGGATTCGTAGAGAGTTTCGATCGTCAGATGTATCCTGGGTTGATTCAGGATTTGCCGATGGTCATCCCGGCTTTGTCGAATAAGATTGAGGTAGTCCCCCACGCTGAGGAGATCGACACGTCGATTGGGAAGGCTGTCCTTGGGTGGAATATGTTTATCCTAGGGAATCAACGGATGTACCTGGGAGAAACGTACCACAATAATCTGCAGGATTTGGCAAGGCAGGTCAAGACTGGTATTATTATGCCAGAAGAGACTTTAGGGTCCACTGCTCGCCGTCAGACTACTCCTCGCAGGATTGTGGCGTTTATTACGCGAGTGTTGGGTGATCATAAGGCTGGATATATCGATCTTGCTCCTGGGACTCGCCCGATTGGTGAGCCAGGTCAGGCTTATGGTGGCCGTGGAATGCCGCAACAATTCAACCGCTCGGGATATGGTACCTAATTCTGTGGTACTAATCCGTGGGCTAGGCAGACGGTCCTAATATTCTCCATATAGATGGTGACCGATCGTACCGTAATTCCGAGGAATTTGGAAATATGGTTTTTTCGTGGCCGGTCATCGCCATATTCGTTGGAGAATTCGTTGTAGATGTCTCCGAGTCCGCACTGGATATCGAAGATACTTTGGCAATCGCCTTCTGGGAGTGATTCTCGTACTGCAATCATTACGTCTGTTGCGTCGATTGTTGCGACGTGGTCGTCTTGATCCATCTTTTGTGCTCCGATAGTGCGAAACGAGAGTTGGCTGATTGTGAAATCGCTTCCCTCATCATCTCCGCTCTTGGTGTGGTTATCGAGAATCAGGACGTGTTCCGGCTTTGAGACGTATGCTTCTAATTCTCCAGCGTCGGAATTTTCGATGACCCGAATCTCGGACGGCGTGCAATTAATCTCAACTGAGTGATTTTTTGCTTTTTGTCGTAATACAGCGAACTCTGCTGTGAATTCAGGTGGTGTGAGTAAACCAACAACGGCGATGGAGTAATAACCATTAGACGGTTGGTCTCTTGTGCTGTGATTATAATCAATTTTGAGCCGTTGACAGAGCGATAACAGCTCTTCCGTGATAATTTCGTCGGCCCGTCCACAGATTTTTTGGGGCTCTTTACGGTGTTCTTTGCGGCCGTTTTCTGCGAGTTGTTGCCGGAAGTAATTCCAGACAAATTCTCCGAAGAATTTGACTAGCTGCGTGTCGCAATTGATGATTTTGTCGGGGTCTAAGTATTTCTTAACTCCTGGAATATAATAGATTGGTGATTCACATTTAGGAGCTGTTTGGACAGGGGTGAAATATTTGTAACTGTTCTGGAAGACTGTGAAGGGAACGTATGTGTTCTTCACGAGGTTGGTGTCACCTGGGTCGGTGACGCGGACTTGTTTACAGTTGGGGCAATCTAATTTTTGGCGATTGATTTGGCGGGAGATGCCTTGTTGAGTGATCCAGGAGTTGGAACCACAGGCTTTGCAGCAGAAGGTATATTGTCGGTGGTGGTAGAGTTCCACCGTGGCCTTCCAGATGGCGATTTGGAATTCGGCTTCTCCGCAGCGTTTGTCGCTGGCGTAGTCGCCTCCAATCGTGTTTCCAAGCTCTTCCATAATCCCGGCTCGGTGCCGTGACATTCCTGGGTGCTTGGCGACGTAATCAACAATAAACTCGACGTGTTGCTTTTCGTCAGGTGTCAGGTTGACCATGGTCACATTTGCGAGTGAACCTCTAAGATAAAGTTCCGGCATTTGGCGTACGAGTGCCATGAATTCCTCCGATTGGGATAAAACGTCCTTGAAACGTTGCACTTGTCATGATAGTTATTGGAACGCCCCACTGATAGATCCGTATTGTGGGGAGAACCATCCGGTAATCTTGTTACAAAAGGGATATGATGAGTCAATATTGCGACACCAAGATTTTGGAACAGAACTGGTTTAACTGGTTGCTGTCTTCGTCCGTACCAACACTGGAGGCTTTCCGGAAGGCGGGGGTGCTGTGGACAAAGGTGATTGGCACCGTTAGACGGGATGACGACACAGAGATTTGTCGTCGTGGGATACCGCTTTTGGACCCGTCGTATCCGACAAGAGCCCATTGCATTGCTTTGGGGCATCCAGTATACTTGAGCAGTTATAGTGGTGTTCCGCAATCTTCGGGGACTGTGTTCATTGATGGTCATCATAAACCGATCGAAATAGAATCCCTGGTCAGTGAGTTGCATCTCCTTTCGGATTCGTGGGTGCATAATTTGGAGAACCCGTTGAATCAACATGTGACACTCCCACATATCGAAGTGAACGGGTACGTGCGAGAGGTTCCAGAAGAGGTGTCCTGGCATGCGATGTTGAGAGACATCGATAAAATGTGCCAAGGGATCGCAATGAAGTTTAAGCAACCTACAGATGAAGAGCGGTTGGATCTTGCCAACGAGGCCCTTTTGCAAGTTACCAACAAGCTTGTTAAAGGAAAGCTTGTGTATATTCCGGGCAAAGCACCCGTTTTTAACCTTCTCACCACGACAATTCACCGCTGTATGTATTCAATTATGAATCGGCGGTCTAATAGAAAACAGGGGCAAGCAAGATTGCTTGAAGCTGCCCAAGCGGGCACTCTCCCCGATTCGCAAAGGTCTCTACGTACGCCGACACGACGCCCAATTAGAACACGTTGAAATCTTTCTGTCAAGATCTATAGAGTATGCTTTGTCTATGACATCAGAACCTCTCACGGACACCAACCCTCTAATATGACATGTTGGTGGGAATACTAGCAAACGTATTATAGATGTAGGAGAAGAGATCAATGATAACACTAGAGGGTTCCTCCAATGAAAGATCAAAAACCCACGGAGGGACAGGCTAACCAGCCATCAGAATCAGTTCGAGCACTTCTGGGAGAGCATCAAGAGGCACTCGTCTTGCTCTTAGACCCAGACACAGCCACTGAAGGCGAATCTACAATAACATGTTTCATGAAGTTAGGAGAGCCAAGCCGACTGGCGGCTTACCTCCCAACGCTTCTGCAACAATTATTGCAGACAAGCCGTGGTAAAACAAGTTGTAACATCTCGACTAAAACCACAACTAGTCCGTAAAAGGGCCATCGTTCGGGTCCCCCCGACCGTCAAAGTAGTAGTCAAAAGTGTTGGCAAGCCCAAAGTTGCTGAACCAAAGCAACTGAAGCAAGTCCGCATCCGGTCGCAAAGTGCTAAACAACAAGCACAGCCACCACAACAACAAATACCACCATCAGGAGCGGTAGTCCACAAAAACCGCCGTGGTATCAGGCGAGCGACCAAAGTTCGATACGTCTCTAGAGGTGTATCCCCCCAATCTATTGCCAAAGTCAACTCGATCAGGAATATTGGTAAAGGAAAAATCCTAATCATCGTCGGCAATGGGCCATCTCTAAACGAAACACCACTCGAGAAACTCCGCAATATTCCCAACGTCGACACTCTGTCGATCAACAAACCAGACGCAAGACTTTGGCCAACATCACATTGGTCATTCTTTGACGGGTCTCAAATGCGGAGACATGAGGACCTATGGACAAATTTTAATGGCTTTGTTTTTAATAGCACAGCCATTAAAAAGCAAAAAGAGAAGTCCATGCAGTTCAAGAATTTGGGCGGCAACGGCTTCAGTCGCGATATGTCCAAAGGATTGCATATCGGACGGTCCTCAGTCTATGCTTCGATGCAAATTGCTCTCTGGATGGGATATGAACACATCTATATTTTCGGATGTGATATGAACCCAGACGGTCTAGACGGGAAACTACACTTCTACGGTGATAATCCCGATGTAGAACCAAAGAACCGAGCGGACAGGTTCCAGAAAGAAGCAGAACACTACGACACAGCCGCCAAGATCTTATCCCCAGATGAACGTGCAAAATTTACTTTCTGTACAGAGTATAATCCTTGGGGATTTGTCAACGAGTTTGGTAAAATGAGCCATAAAAACGTTGACGCAATCTTGGAACATGCAGCGAAGCTGTAAAATATGAAACTACGAAGTATTTGTGAATCTAAGAATGATGCTTTAGAAATTATCAAGAGACATCTTGGTAAAGTTCTTATCAAGGGTTCATTTGATGACCACATATGGGTTAATTCTGAGTCGCCCCCTACGAAGGCATTGGGCCAAGAATTAACCAAAATTGGTTGGGATTTAATCGGATCGGAAGAGTTAACAAATCCATATCATTCTGGCGGACCCAAGAAGTATTATTCATTACGAATTGTGATTACTGATACTAAATCATTCCAAACAACCGGTTTTGCATTCCATATCACACCAACCGAAAATTTATCATCTATCAAAACCAAAGGTCTGAGACCCAATGAAAAAGGCCGCATTTATTTGTTTTTAGATAAACAAGCTGTTAATAATCTTCTCGGTCACTTTATAGATCCTCATATGCCTAGTGCTGTGGGTAGTCCACACCATCCTTGTATGTGCGGGAATTGTTCTATGCTTGAAGTCGATATTGATGGCCTAAATCTTTATCCAGATCCCGAAATCGGTCCTGATTGGAATGTTGGATATACTAGAGAGACTATTGAGCACAATAAAATAAAGATCTTATTACAAGATGTGCGTGATTGGCCAGGCTATGAATACTTGAAGGCTTAATCATAATAGCGATAACTAAAATATATTAGCCGTTCCGTTCTCAATCGTTGTATTAAAGCAAAATGCGTGGTAGAATCTATATAGGCACAAGCCTACAAAATGCTAAAAGAGCAAACGAACTCCAAGCCAGGTTCAAAAAAGCTGGATGTGAGATAACTTATGATTGGACCACACACGGACAAGTATATAGCGATGAAGAATTGGCAGAGTATGGACTCGCAGAAGAAACTGGTGTTAAGAACGCCGATGTATTCTTTATGGTGTTCCCGGCTCGTAAAGGTTCACATTGTGAACTGGGTTTAGCCAGAGCTTTTGGTGTCAAGATCGTCTTGCTTACAGAACAAGACACCATGGGGGAGAAGAAAACATTCTATTTCTTACCAGAAGTCCAGAATCGGCCAATTGTTTCCCGATTTAGGGACGAGGATAAAGCCGTTCAATTTACTCTTGATTACTTGGATACTAAATATGGGCGGAGCAATCCTCAATCGACTTGAAATCGACGTCATGCAAGCCAACGAACTTGCAGAAGCGTCAGAACTTGCCGCAAAACACAAAATACCAGCACTAGTGGTGCACCCAGATCTAGCATCCGAAGCCCAGATCTATCGCGGTAGGGCGGGTGGACGATATTTTTTAATCACACCTATTGATTGGCCTAAAGGGGAAATTTTCGGTCAGAACAAACTGCGTGGGCTATCCACAGATGCCCTAGATGCAGATGGCTTCGAAATCTTACTGACTGGCGGAAAGAATAAAATAGATTCCCGCAACGAAGCTAAAGCACTCACAGAATTCATCAAGACTCATCTCGCCGAATCCTTAGAAGTCCGTTTTGTGCTAGGAGTTAATGGCCGTGATGATGATAATATTAAAGCGTTGTGTGAAGCATTGTTGGATGTCAGGACGCCAGCTTATGTCAGGACTGATATTCAACTGAAACTTCAGGTTAGTAAGGCCAATCCTGATATCCATAATAAAATTATGGAAACAATCCGTAGCATTGTTAAGGTGCCAATAAAACTAAGTGGCAATATAAATAACGTCAGGACTATTACGTCTTGCAATGACGCGGCCCGCTTCGCTGTAAATCTTCTGCAGGCCAAAAATGTGGTGAAAGAACTCCAACAACAGCCTGAAGAATTAAGGCGATTGCTGGGGAACGAAAATGATACCACACAATAAATATATTGCCTGCCCACATTGCGGTGGAAACATAGGTTGGGAATTTATTAGGACTGATCTTGCCGGTCCCTACCATTGTTACCATTGCAACAAACCCTTCGTACTGACTTCAGAAAACGCCGTTACGATCCAGGAGACTGGATCAGTTAATCTCTCAATCATTCTCCCAGTATTGGAAGAAGGAGAAATTGTTCTCCTGGTAAATGAAGAACATCCTTGGCACAATGAAATTGCCCTCATTTGTGGCCGTAAACACAAACATTATCATCTCGAAATTCTGGGGAAGAGGCTATGGGTACCAGAAGATTGGGTAAGGAAAATCGATGAATCACTTGCTGACTCAGATCAATGAGTTGGGCGAGGATGCCGACTTACTCGCACGACACGATGATTGGCTTGAGACGCAAAGGAATGCCTTACAAGGTGATCTAGAACAAAAGGCGACCGAACTTCGGGCAGTCTTGCTGGCTCAACGTATAAAAAGATTGTTGCAACAGAAGAATTTGGTAGCCGTGCAGCAACTTATTCGCTCCAGTGAGGGAAAAGTTGTTGATATAGTCATACGGATAATGAATCTACCCGATGCACTACAACAACTGCTAAAACCAGCCGTCGATACTCTAGACGAAGTAAATGTTGCCGCCCAAGTCTATGGTTGGGATAAAGATGGCTATGATATTCCAGGATCTAGAGCTCTCCGCACCACATAGTTGTATGTTAAGTTTTCGAGTCATCACAGTATTGAGATGCTGTGATGAAAACGCAACACAACTACGGAGACGAAAATGCAAGACCGGCGATTTAATGTAGTAACTGACGGATCTTGGGGTAGTTGCGGCAAAGGTCTTATTTGTACCGCCATAGCATCACGTTATCGCCCCGGAATCATCTCAACTACGAATATGGCTAATGCGGGCCATACCGCCGTTCACGAAAACGGCAAAGACGAATTTGTAGCAAAAGCTCTTCCCTCTGCAGCTATTCTTCGCAAGTGGATCAAAGAATATGATCCACACATCGTCGTGGGGTGTAGTGCAGCATTCACCATTGAGCAGATGCATAAAGAGATCCAGGAAACCGAATCCAGCTATCAACTCACAATCCACGAACGAGCTGGAGTTATTACAGACGCCCACAAGGAAGCCGAAGGCAACCTAACCACTGGTACTAAACACCTAGCCAGCACAATGCAGGGTTGTGGGTCCTTTCTCGCAGATAAAATCATGCGTAAGAGGGAACTTAAACTTGCTCGAGATTATGATGCCCTATCTGGTTACATGCCATCGGCTATAGGCAAGAAGATTGATAATGTCGACCCAGAAATTTCTGATTACGTTCAAGGAATGAGCCTGCCACAAACGCTGATGGTCCTTATGGAACGTTTCGGGGTTACTATCCTACATGAAGGAGCCCAAGGGTTCTCTCTCGACATTAATCATGGCTCACATTACCCACAATGCACTAGTCGGGGTACTACCGCCATTCAGAACTTGGCGGACATGGGCTTACCACATACTGCTATGGGTGACGTCTATTTAGTAATCAGACCCGCACCAATCCGTGTCGGCAATGTCATCGAAGACGGTAAGACGGTTGGACACTCTGGTGGCCACTACGACGACCACGAAGAAACATCGTGGGAGAACATAGCACGAGAGGCAAACGCCCCGCCAGAAGTGATGAAAGGCGAACTAACCACCGTTACCAAGAGATTACGACGTGTATTCACGTTCTCGAAGAAACAGCTCAAAGAAGCTGCTCTCGTCAACGGAGCTAACAAAATAGCTCTGAATTTCGCCAATTATATTGATTGGTCGTGCTATGGCACCAACGAATATGGTGCACTACCTAAAAAGGTGACGGATTTCATACATATGGTTGAAGATATTGCTGGTATTCCAGTCACAATTGTTGGAACCGGTCCACAAAACAACCATGTTTGCTTCCTGGATTAAGATGCCAGGTAATCTCGTACGCGACTGCAGTCTCACTGTATATAGTTGGTGTTGGGCAGGTAACATCCTCACAAACATTGAGACACCAGGAGTGTTCCCGATAGAATGGATAAGCAAACAATACCGACTAAACCAGGAAGAGTGCGTGATACTCTCCGAGTCGCCTCTTATCTTGAGGAAGCCGGAGAAGACCCTAGCATCTCCTGCGACAACCTCCTAGGTTTCGGAATTCACTACATAGCTCTAAAACATATCTGGACCGGGAATATCGGCACACTCGCCGATACCGCCTGCCAGAAATTACGTAAGATCATAACCGACAAGGATATGACAGTAATTATGATCGCCAGCGATTTGGGCGACGAGGCGGCAAATAACCTGAGTCGAATCAGTGAATCACGGATTGATCATATCTTCAATCTGGCAGCCTATTTTAAGGCCCCAATGGTCAGAATTGGTATTGGTAAACAATGTCAGCAAGAATGTACATCCCTCGTTGATGAGTGGATGAGCAAGATATCTGCCAAAGCTATATCTGCCAATATAACTCCTGTGTGCGAAATCACATTTGATTCATATTTTGATACACCTAGTGCATTAGCCAACCAATTCCGCAAACACAAACGTTGGAAATTGCTTTATGACCCAGCCCAATTTATCCTAAGGAAGAATCAAAACCCATTCGTAAAATATTGGACATTATTGAAATCCAGTGTTGCTGCGATCGATGTTCGGGATTTGAAGATAGGTAAAGGATTCAAACCAGCAGGTTTTGGGGACTCCAAGATTGACTATACTGTAAAAGACGCCATCGGCAACGGGTACAATGGCTGGTATATAATGGAACCGTCCTTCGGAAGACGCCATGGAGACGCCCACACAAAACAGGAGACGTTTCAGATGGCTTTGGACGCGTTCGATGCCCTTATAGAATAGTGTCAAAACTAATCTAGAACAGGACCCTGGAGTAACCCATGGCTGTAAATGTTAACGAAGCAATTCAAAAAATCAAAGCAGCTGGTACTGCTGCAGTCCGAGCGATCCCAATGCCTGGTCAGAATGTAAATTCTGGCAATTATCAGATCGAGATAAACCAGGCCGGGGTTTGGACTGCGGTCGCGTCAGGAATCAGCAAGAAAATCGCAGAAGATATTATCAGCCAGGCGACCAACAGGGTTATTCTCGGATAATAACCTTGCTCATACAAGGCCATTCCAAATGGTTCGAAAAGAACGGATTTCATCGGTCCTAGAGTTGTCTCGCTATAAGACAGGTGAAACAGTCTGGTGGGTAGTCTTTCGCAACAAAGACTCCATTCCGGACTTAGATGAAGAACAAAAATGGATGGTAAGTTATCATCCAAAAGTCCTCTATGAACGCGGTCCATACCAGAGACTTTGGAACAGCAAAGCTAAGTTGCCCAAATTGCAACACATGGACTTTGCGGCTATGACGTCTTTATTGACCTCAGAATTCCGAGTCGAACCATTTACTATTGTAGAGGTTATACGAAGCCGGGACACTGCGGAATTTTTCTATTCAAACTCTGACGATGAATGGATGCCCGAATCTAGTCTCTTTTGTACTGATATCGCGGCCCGTCGTGAACGAAACCGCATCATGAGGCTACTTAGGAAATGGGCAACTAGTCAGTCCACTTAAGATAGGCCATGAAAATGCGAATTTCATTTTGTCTCATTTGTTATAATGAGGCATATCTGATACGTCAACAGCTTATTAATCTGTACCCCCACGCCTATGAAATAATTATAGTCGAAGGGCGATCGACAGAACTAGGTGACAAGTTCCCCAAGACCAGGGATAAGACCCTACAGATAATCAGGGACTTCCCAGATCCAGATAATAAAATTATCCTTATCACTAAAGATACATGGGTCGGTAAGGATGCTATGGTGGCTGCCTATTATAACAAAGCCACAGGTGATTATGTTTGGCACATCGATGCAGATGAATTCTATACCCCAGAATGTATCGAGGGTACAAGAGCTTACATCGACAAAACTCAAACACTCAATTATTCACACCACGAATATTATTACTATAGATATTACAACGTAGTGGTGGCTAAAGATGGCACCAAGAAATTCTGGAACAGACCGGCCAGAATCCACAAGAAAAAACAGGGCCTGGTCCTAATCCACCGACCACAAATCATTCGCGGTAGTGCACCAAAAGACATCCGGCCCGTACCCAAAGAAATCGGAATCCGCCATCACTACTCAATAATGGACCTCGAGAAAGTGGCGATGAAAGCCCAATTCTACGGGTATGACATGCACAGTAAGTATTTTAGTACGTATAAAAAACCACTCGAAAAACTCATCGACGCCAAAATATGCGTCCGACCAGACAACGACCGCAAACCCAACAACATCCCCGCAGTCCTAGAATCCGACGAACTACAAATCCCACCAGGAATCGACGAATTATTCAACTATTACGAGCACGAACAATACCCCTGGACGATATCAGACAGAATCAAACGAGAAATGTTCCCAGAAAAATTCACCAGCGGTGTCATCTACCCAATTCCACCAGCATTCGACAGCCAAGGCGACTTCGACCAAGTAGCCGTCGAAAATTATCTGGAACACCTACATAAGAACGGTGCTAAAATCATCTTGGTGACAGCTGGCACAGCCCGCTTCAACATGTTGACGAACCATGAAATAGAGGCACTCAACGCCTCGTGCAACCAATTCCAAGGTACAAAGATTCTCGGGCTACCCCCGGTTCCAGATAAATTATTAAGTAGATGGATTGACCACGCCAATAGTTGGGAACCCGACGCTGTTATGCTCATGTACCCAGACAGGTACTACTCAGACGAGGATGTGTGTGGTTATTTCTTCAGGGCAGCCGACAAACTAAAAGTGCCAGTAATGGTTCACGGCATGTTCATGCGGAACGCGGTAGCCGGTGGCACATACAACTTCACACCCGAGATTGTCGCCAAACTCAAGAAACACGATAATATTATCGGCATGAAGGAGGAGAGCACCTCCTATGAAATGGCCTATAAAGTAAGCCGCCAAGCTGATCACAAATTTCTCATCTTCCCGGCGGGAGGTAGTTGTCGTCGATACTTGCTTACTCAACCCGCCGGAGCCCAAAATTTCCTCGGTGGAATCGGCAATATTTATCCACAGATCGAAGAAGCCTTCTACATCGCCATGAAAGAAGGTCTCACCACCACCGCCCACAAAATAGTAGAACGGTACGAAGACCCACTATTCGCGGTCTTCGGACCTATTGGATGGCACCGCGCACTCCAAATTGCCTTGAACGTAAAAGGTCTACTAAAAACAACCAACAGGATATCATTTGGTGAAGCGAAACCAGAACACGTCAAAGCAGTCAAAGCAGTTCTACAGCTGATCGAATCCAGACTGGATAAAGAAGGTCTTTAATGCTGGATATTGTATGGATAGTCGGACCATGCGGAATGGAGACAAAAAGTCTCTATCTAAACACAGCTGAAAAACTCAACAACCTGATGCAAGGCCGTAACTGGTACTACAAAGCATCATTCGACAAAGCCAACAGATCCGCCGTACAAGGGCGACGTGGCCCAGGTTGGGAAAGGGGACTCGAATTACTAGCCGCCGCCAAAGAAAAATTCCCAGACCTACGACTTACCACTGATATCCACGAAGTCCATCAAGTAGAGCCACTCAAAGACCTAATCGACGTCATCCAGGTGCCTGCCTTCTTATGCCGTCAAACAGACCTGCTTATCGAATGCGGCAAGCACTTTGATATCGTCCATGTCAAGAAGGGCCAATGGGTCAGTCCAGAAAACACCAAACACTTCGCCGGGAAAATCAGAAGCCAAAACCCCAACGCACAAGTCTGGATTACGGACCGTGGTTCTAATCACGGGTATGAGAAGTTGTTCGTCGATTTTGGTGCTGTCGAAGAAATGGCTGATTATGGGGACCGTGTCTTTCTAGATTGTACCCACTCGACCCAACAACGCAAGGGCGATTTCACTGGCGGTGACCGAGAATTAGCTATGAAATATATGCTAGCCGCCCCTATTTTCGGATACACCGGCATCTTCGCTGAAGTCCATCCAAATCCGTCACAAGCCTACTCAGACGCGGATTGCCAGATTCCGCTAAAAGATTGGGCTAGACTACTCAATCGCTTCGATAAAATCAGTGAGGTAGCGATCTCATGAAGGGTGTAGCATTTGTCCCAGCACGTGGTGGATCGAAAAGGCTGCGAAACAAGAATATTATCACACTACTTGGCAGACCCCTTATTCATCACACACTCGATACCTTGGCACCAATATTCGACAAGATCGTCATAGCTACTGATGATGATAAAATTACCAAAATAGCTGAGAAGCATTCTTGCAATCCAGAGATTTTTATGCTGCCAGCCAGCACTGTCACAGACAAGTCAACCGTCCTAGATTCTCTTACTCACGCTATTATTGACAGAGGGATGGCTGCTGAATATGATTATGTAGGCCAGTTCCTTCCCACTTGCCCGCTACGAAGCACAGAAGACATCGAATGTGCTATCGCCATGCTTGATAAGAATATAGATGGCGTAATAAGTATTACTGATTATGATTTCCCACCAACTTTAGGCTTGTGTCTGGACCCAGATGGTTTACTTCACTGTTCCGACCACAGCCTACCATGGTTAACAGGAAATACACGATCCCAAGACCATAGTGGTATTTACCGCCCCAACGGTGCCGTATACCTGCGGTGGACCGACTCATTTAAGAAAAGCCCGAATTTCTATAAAGGCCGAGTAAGGGCATATTCAATGCCTAAAACACGGTCTCTGGACATCGACACGATTGAAGATGTCCAATTGGTCGAGGCATTGTATGGAACCAAATGATTTACAACGATTGGTCGAGGCATTGTATGGAACCAAATGATTTACAACGATTCTGGAGGGGCCAAGTCTGTGATGGACATAAACACTTCAGAAAGAAGATAGGACCTAAAAAGAAACAAGTGCTGATCGGCCGATTCCAGCAACATGCTTTAGACCAAATCGACACAGATGCTATAAATACGACACTTGATTGGGGGTGTGGTGGTGGATTGCTAGCGAAGATGATCTCAGAGTTTTCAGACCTTATTTTATTAGACATTGCCTCAGAAAGTCTCCAAGAAGCGTCAGATTACGTCGGTGAAAAGGTTGTTCAGACAATCGAATTCTCAGACCCAGATGCTCAAATACCAGATACACAATCAGACCTGCTAGTGTGTTATAGTGTTATTCATCATTTCCCAACCCATGAATATTGGAAGAAAATAGCGACTATTTGGAATTCGATTGCTGTGCCAACCATGGTAATCCAAACCAAACTTGGTGCAACAACAATCGAATCACCAAATTACAGGAGCAATTATACTAATGGTCTAATTTTGTCAAATAGAGACTTTCTAGACCCATTCACTAAGAAATATACAATCAAGTACTACGAGGAAGAGCAACACAATCAACCAGATATCAAACTGGGATTCGTAATTCTGTCGCTCCGTGATTAATATGGTTAAAGGAATAAATCTAGGATCAGGAGATAGCTGGAATTTAACCGGTTGGCGTGGGATCGATAAGATATGTGGCGACTTTCTCAATGCAGAGACTATTCTACCATTCGCCGACAATTCAGTCGAAAATGCATATTCGTCCCATTTCTTTGAACATGTAGACGACGAAACATCATTACATCTGTTTGAAGAAACCTACCGAGTCCTGAAACCAGGTGGTATATTTAGAATAGTTGTGCCAGATTTCGAATTTTTCATTCGGAAATATCGCCTAAATGATGAGAAATGGTTTCGATCTATCAGGGGTGCACGCCCAGAATGGGCAAAATATGATGTGCCAGACACTATTTCGAGTCTTCTGCTCCACTGGGTAGCTAACTATGACTACCAAGGTCCAAAGGGATTTTACCGTGGACCTCCAATGGGCATCCCAGAACAGGAAGTCAAATTAAAAGCTACATTTGGAATTAAAGCATTTTGCGAATGGGCACAAGGACTGGTACCTAAAGACGATCCTAAAGTGACCACACAACACATTAACTGGTGGAATTTCGATAAATTCTCAACCCTTTTAACAAAGGCAGGGTTTGTCGACATCCACGAAAGTCAATATCAAAGATCGAACTCAAAAACCATGCTCGAGAGCGGCATGTTCGACTCCTGGAAGCCGAACCGCCAACCTTTCAGCCTTTACGTGGAGATAACTAAGTGAATCCCCTCATCGCCAAAGCCATAGCCGATTACGGACAGCTTATTGCAGACCAGAAGCCGGATGAGTTAACCGTCAGTTCCTACCGGGTAAAGAAACCTTGGGGTTATGAAATCTGGATGGAGATCAATGAATTTTACGTGTTGAAGCTCATCCAGATGGACGCTGGGAACCAGAGCAGCTTACAATCGCACGAAGACAAGTACGAGACCAACTTCGTGATCGAAGGAGAGGCCGAAGTTCTACTAGAAGATGCAGACGGTGTACTCCAATCACGGGTTTACAAAGTCGGGAACGGATGGTCTGTCCCGACCGGACGCAAGCACCGCGTTGTAGCCAAAACCTCATACACGGCTATCGAAGCATCCACTCCGCATTTAGATGATGTGGTGCGGTACGAGGATGATACTAACCGGCCGAGCGGAAGGATCGATGACGAACATCAACAAGAAGACTAAGATCTATGGGTCCTTTTCCAAGGAACCTGGTAACTGGGGTTGCCGATTCCATAATAGAGGATTCCAAAATCTCGGGATCGATGCTATTTATAGATCATTCGGTGTCGACAATATCAGAGAAGCACTAGATGCAATGCGTGTACTTGGGATTTCTGGTGCCGGGATCTCGATGCCCTTCAAGAAGAAAGTCATCAGTCATGTTGATGCATGCTCCGGCCCGGTAAGGGATATCGGGGCCGCAAACACCATCATCAATAATGATGGACACCTAATCGCCTACAATACCGACTGGATCGCAGCCGAATGGTTTCTTAAAGGACATCAGTCAAACACAATCTACATCCTAGGTAATGGTGGTTATTCGCAAGCCGTCCAATATGCCTGTAAAACCCTAGAGATGGAATTTGAACTCATTACACGGACCAATTGGGGCCGCATACAGGATCTTTCTCAATCTGTTATATTCAATTGCACTCCATTAGAGAAGAGACAAGTTCGACCGGTTCCATCCAACCATTATATTGATTGTCTGATCACTACGCCCATGGGACAAAGATTAGCCTCAATCCAGGCGGCAGAGCAGTTTAAGTTATACACCGGGAAAGATTACCCATGTTTAAACTCTGCCTAATGGCAGCAGGACGCGGCACTAGAAATGATCGCTTCCACAACCTCCACAAAGCTCTCCTCCCACTAGCCAACCGTCCCACAATCTCATATATCCTAGATTGTGTGGATCCATCAGTTGAGGTGGTCATCGCATTGGGCCACTTACACGATCAGCTCCAATCCTACTTGGAGTACATCTACCCAAATCACAATTTCACATTCGTGACAGTAGACAACTACGACGGCCCAGGATCAGGTCCTGGATTGAGCTTATTATCATGCCGTGAACACCTCAGTTGCCCATTCGTGTTCACATCTATCGACACACTTTTCAACGCCAAATTAGAAGCACCCACTAATAACTGGGTGGGAGTAGATCAACGACCAAGGGACGAACTAACCGGATACTGCCTAGTGGATATAGGCCCCAACGAGTACGTCAAGAGATTTTACTACGACCCAGCCCAAGGACTTGGCAACGATGTCTTCATCGGGATAGCCGGAATCCACGATTATGAAGCGTTCTGGGGCGGTTTATCCGACAAGAGCACGATCAACAATGAGCACCAAGTGATCAATGGATTCTCATCTGTCCCATTGACCGCCAAGAGATTTCGGTGGCAGGACACCGGGACAGATGAGCGATACGACAATACTCTCAAACACTTCCCACAACCAGTAACCATAGCTAAAAAGGAAGAGGTCCTCTACATCGACAACGGCAAAGTCGTCAAATTCTTCTCAGATAGTGAGATAGTCGGCCACCGATGTGAGAGAGCAACAATTTTAGCTGGCAAAGTACCACGAATTACCCGATTGAGCGACCACCAATACGGTTATGAATATGTGATAGGGAATCTACTCTCCCACACCTACGATGAGAAAGTGCTCGACAAGTTCATTCAGTTTTGTGGCGATTTTTTTGTTGAACTACCGATAGAATCTGGCGATGAGTTCAACAAATCATGCCAGGAGATGTACGAGAAAAAGACCAGAATAAGAGCACAATCCTTCGTCGGCACAGAAGTCGATAATATTGTAACAATCAATGGCATCGGGGTACGCCCTATTGCCGAGTTATTAGACATCGTGGATTGGTGGGGCATCTGCGACAAGGCCATCCCCTTCCATTTCCATGGTGATTATCAACCAGAAAATATCGTCATAGACCGGGAGTGTGTTACTCTCCTAGACTGGCGTGACTCCTTTGGTAGAAGCACAACGGTTGGCGATCTTTACTACGACCTAGGGAAGTTGCACCACGCCTTGATCGTCAACGGAACCAACATCGTAGACGGCAAATATTCTCTCGAAATCCGTGGCTGGAATGCTTTTGTCAATATTGACAGTAGATACAATCTATTGCTGTTGATGAATAAGTTGGAAGAATTTTGTAGATCACAGGATTACGATTGGAAACATGTTGAGATGCTTGGTGCTCTCCAATATATAACTATTGCCAGTTTGTACGATGATACCAAGTACAGGGAGTTCCTGTTCTTGTTTGGCAAGTTACGACTAACACAATGTTTAAGGGGACGATGATGGTGCTAATGGGACCTCCATCAACAGAAGAGCTGGTAAAACTTTACAAACGCGAAGCTAATAAGGTCTTCAGTGAGATTGATGATCATGCCATCACTAAATTCGTTCATATGATCATCGATGCTTATGAAGCCGGTGCTAAAGTTTACGCCTGCGGAAATGGCGGGAATGCGGCCTTTGTTGGGAATCTAATCACCGACCTCAATATGCATCCATTTGTATCTGAGGACAAGAGCACCCCAATGGTGGTTCCCAAGCGACTACACGCTATTAACCTATGTGAATCCGGGTCGTCAATCACAGCTATTATGAACGATATCGGTCCAGAGCATATCTTCTCAGAACAGCTCCGATTTGGCGGCGGATCTGGTGATTTGTTGATCGGAATCACAGGATCAGGTACATCCAAGAACATTGTCCAGGCGATCAAGACTGCCAAAGAGATCGGCATGAAGACAATTGCTATCGCTAAATTCAGCGATACACCAGCTATAGAGTTAGCCGATCACGGCATCGTCATCGCTGGGAATTCAAATTTCCCAGGGCAGACTGGTGGGAATAACAACAACTTCCACTTCGAGGATTGCGTCGGCAAACTATCGCATATCGCGACAGGTTTACTTAAGCGACGAGTGGTTAGAGCTTTCGGGGCTGAAGCTTAACCTATTTATTTGGTTCACAATACTATCGGCAGTAAGACCATACTTGTCATAAAGATCGGCCGGTGGTCCTGACTCAACAAACTCGTCCTGAATCCCTATCCGCAACAATTGCGATGAACAGTTGTAAGCCTCAGCAAGGACTTCAGCAACGGCTGAGCCAAGACCACCCACGATTGTGTGATCTTCCACGGTTACAATGAGTTTAGATGTCCTGGCGTAAATCTTGATAATATCCTTGTCGATGGGTTTGAGTGTGGGCATGTTGATTAATGATGCACCCATCTTGGTGGCCGCATTATGAGCCATTTCTAAAGTACACCCACTAGAGATAACCGTAATATGTGATCCCTCTAGACACACCTGACCTTTACCAAATTTAAATTCGCAATCTTCATCGAACATCTCTTTCACCGGTTGCCGACCCAGTCTCAAATAGATGAGCTTGTCTGAATTGATTGCATACTCGGTAGCCCGCATTGCCTCATAATAAGTGGCTGGTTGGATGATATTCATATTAGGCAGACCACGCATGAGGTTAATGTCTTCCAACCCCATCTGAGTCACACCATCTTTACCAATCGCCATCCCAGCATGTGTTCCAACCACCAAGACCGGCTTGTTCTGGTATGCTAGAGAACACCGGATAATATCGTACCGCCCAGTAATGAAGGCAGCAAATGATGGAATGACCACCTTATACCCATATTCGGATAAACCAGCAGCAATACCGATCATATTAGCCTCAGCAATGCCAATCTCCATATATCGATTAGGAGCGGCAGCTGCGAATTTCTTCAGACGCGTAGCGTCCGCCAAGTCCGCATTGAGGACCACCAGGGTTTTGATATTAGCCATTGCAGCGAGTTGATCACCAAAGCCATCTCTAGTTGCCTTCATCTAATTCCTCCATTGCCATCTTGTATTCATCATCATTCGGGACTCTCGCATGCCAGCCACCCTCGATGAACGATACTCCACGACCTTTAATTGTATTGCATATAATACAAGTCGGAGTATCAGCTTTAACAGAATTCACCGCTTGGTCAATCTCCCAAACATCATGACCATTAATAGTCCGGGTGTTCCAACCGAACGCTTTCACTTTAGCATGCAGATCTCCCAAACTCAGGATATCATCTACAGGCCCGTCTCCTTGACCACCGTTCCGATCAATAAAACAAACCAGGTTTCCAAGTTTATGTCTCGGTGCTAACATCAAAGCTTCCCAGATCTGCCCTTCCTGCGACTCGCCATCACCTATAATACAAAATGATTTGGTGGTCTGACCCCTCATCCTCATCCCCATCGCATGCCCGATAGCAATACTTAGCCCTTGACCAAGAGATCCGGTGGAAGCATGGATATATGGTAATGCTAGCTTATGTGGGTGGCCCTGTAACGGTGAATCGATCTGGCGAAATTTCTTCAAGTCGTCGTCCGATATGAGGCCCAATTCATATAGGGCCGCATAGACAATCGGGATTGAGTGGCCTTTAGACAAAACGAGTTTATCTCCATCGCCCTCTATAAGGTTGAAATTGGAGTAGAGATAAGCTACTGCCTCTGCTATGGAGAAACTGCCGCCGATGTGCCCGGATCCGTTACCATGCACCATCGTTAGGACTGTCTGCCGAAGTTTGTTTGGGATCAGCTTCATTAATCACCTAAGGCGACTTTCACATCGTTAAGAGTGTGTATATCGTTAGAATCTCGTGTCTTATCATCGACCAACAAGTCGAAATGAATCTTACCGAAAACAATTTGGTGATACCGCACTCCCCATTCATTCAAGAGTCTGGTGGTCACCTCAGTAAGTTCTAGTTCACACCTCTCAGAATCTCCATTGAATTGACCCATACCACGTGAAGTGTATAGAATAATTATATACCCAGCATCGTAGCATTCATTCACCAACCGTATCTTATCTTGGTTGGGAGAGCATCCTTCATATTTTTCAGGACCGATTATGAATTCGGCTGATGATGTTTCGTCCCGAAAACAGATAACATCATCTATGTCGAATGCTATAGTCTTAGCCTCTAGACGGGCATAAAGAATAGACCCACCACAAATAAGAGATATGGTGTAATGTGGGTTAATCTCGAGAACCTTGGACTTGATGATATCCAGTTTTACTTCTTCAGTCCAATTATATTCTTCATCAAGACGATCGATATCATCGATCAGAATAATGTGGTTCTTAACTGGGTGCCTGGCGATATGCTCCAATTCTGAATATAAAGGACACCATACACCATATTCATCCGTACCAATTGTCGTAAGATGCCCTGGAGCCAAATGTGCATCAAGCCAAAACGTAATTGGTTCATTAATCTTACTGATTACCGGCCCAAGTTGTTCTTCCGATCTGCCATGGATTATGTGTACTTTACCATCTTTCCTCTGTTGTGCAAATTTCTTCTCACCCTCATCACAACTCACTTTTCGAAGTTCAATACTGTAAATTGTTTCAAATCCAGCATTCAACGCTTGTTTTACACCTTCCCCATGTTGGAGACCAGTCTCCACGAAGACTTTGGGTTGTTGTACTCGAATAGTCCGTAGGTTATTGAAATTGACAGTTAACATTTAAGCACTCCGGTTATCTGGTCCCAAGGAGATAATCTTTGGCGTTTTTGAATAAGAAAGCAACAGCGTCCACACCCATAGTCTGAACCACATGTTCGCGGCAGGCGAATGTGGGACGGATAGAATAATTGAAACGATTATCATACAGACCAGCGAATTTGCCCATGTTCTCCGAGCCTGAGACAAACCAGTAGTCGAAATACGAATAATTCTCATCTGGTCTGCCAAACCGTCTACTGCCATAGAATTTGGTTGGGTCAAGATCAGAGAACGGCAACGGCGTGGTAAAGACATTATCAAACCGAGAGACCAAAATGAAATCGTACTCGATCCCGTGCTTGGCCTCATGGGCTTTAGCGAGTTCCAAAACCCGTTTGTTACTCCACCATCTGCTTTCTGTCCGAAAACTCAACTCCCTCAGCTCATCGATAATGGCTTGAGCTGAACCACGGCTTGGTAGTAATAAGTCATACGACTTTTTCGCAAATTCAGACATTTCCCATTTGCTCATGTCTGTACCGACAAGACCATATTTTGCCAGGTCTGACCCAAACTGTGTCTGGACGACTATCTCATGATCAACTGGTTTATAGATGTCTAGCAGTTCTTGTTTGTAATCAACAGACCAAGAATGCAAGAAGACATCTACATCGTGTCCACCCATAACATGCTTCTTGAAAGCATTTGCACCAAGAGTGGGATTAGTCCAACCCTTCCCCTTTGGTTTAAACGCTTCCTCAAATGGGTCATGCCCCTTTTTCTGTTTCCGCTCACCCTGGCATAGTTGATGACCCACATTTCCGAATAGACAAAGCGCAATTTTCATTTGATTGTTAAACTCCCAAATCGGCTGACATTAAAATCTTTTTTGACATCCATTACATTAAATGGATCTCTAGTCGGTGGATGATTCTTAACCGCAGTAATACCAGCCTTAGCCAATTGCCTAATAAAAAATCCAGCAATCGTGGAATTCAAGTGAAGTGGATCACGTTTGGGATCTGGATCACAATATTCCGGCTTAACACGTGTGCCATCGAACACGTGATTAAAAATATCAAAGTAGTTGGCGAAACGTTTCTGCAAGCAGTTATTGAAATACTTCACAGCTCCAAACGCTGGTGGGTAAGCCGTAGCCGCCCCAATCACACCTTTATTGGGGGCGTGCGTTCCAGTAATAATAGACATATAATTGACTATGCACTCTTCGAGGAATCTCTTGTCCACCGTCTCGGCTACATCCAGTAGTTTGTGAGGATGCCAGCCCCTACCAAGTTGTACGCGACAATCTGGTTCGCCAAGATGGAAGAAAACCCAATCGTTTTCAGTCAATTGGAGCGACTCTAAAACATCATGTGATTTCTGCTTAATAATTTCCGTCCCGCACTTTAGATTAATAGACCCACCAGGTCCCAAGAAGAATGGATACACATCCTTTCTATGGGCGAACGCCCTAGTGTGACTATCACCAAGAATGACAATCTTCATTTGCGGACCTCTATCTTGTCTGTCTTGATTAGGTGCTGTACTAACGCCATTTCCGTCTCCCACTTATGATAATTACTGGTCGTGGGAGACCGATTATTGAAATAATGACTCATCGGCTCATCGGCTGACGTGCTCCACCCATAGACGACAGGGCGGAGACCAGAATTCACCATAAGCATGATTCCCATTAAACCAACAGTGGGCACTGTTATCTTGAGCCGCCGTGGTCGCAGCATCTTAACATGTGGCGCTTCCGGTTTGAGAATCTGATCGAATGACTGAGTAATTTGAAACAACTCGATACTCTTATCAATAGCCTCATCGCGACGAGGTATTAATTCTGGACCCCGAGCAACGATGAGCCGTGTATCCCGTAGCCTCCGTACGAAATTCTGGTCCTCTTCCCATCGCGTAAATGGCATACTCATGAAGACATGGCCATTAGTAATACGCACCGTAGTCTTACTACCGGCGATCTCTTCGTATCCTTCAGTTGGTGCCCTATTAAATCTGAGAACATCGTCAAAACTGTCTATTTCATCTCCGTACTTAGACAACTTCAATTTAGCACAAGAACCAACAATAGCCAGGTTTTTTGATATTTCAAGTTTTGGAGAAACATGTTCAATAATCATCTGCAGTGAGTCCTCAAAATTAGTCGCTGATGTTGTGATTCCACCAATCCTCCCTTATGCAGGGTATCGGTATCAAGCACAATTAATGTACCTGCTGGGCCAATCACAGGATTACCGTCATTCTCAGTATATCCTAATTCCGGATAATCAATAGCTAGTCTATTCTTGATTGACGAATTGATTCGCGTCCTCTTCCATTCCTTAGTACGAAGTTCCCGTCCCAAAATGTGTGTGCCCATTATAGCCCGAAACGGGCCACACTGTTCGTTCACATCCATCAAGTAGAATATGAGTTTGAATGTACTATTCCTATCAAAATGTAAGAATCCATTACGTTCTGGTTCGGGACTCTGGATATACTCATGAGTAATGAATACTTCCTGGCGTTTCTTACCAGAGAGTTTCTCTATCTCTAAACAATTAGGATCTGCCAGAATATTACTAATTGCTAGTAATTTTTCCACAGGACCATTAATGTGGTGTGGCCCGTATCGCATAGCCTTCCCAAATTTATAACCACTCTTAGCTTTAAGTGATTCAGCCAAAGCTTCATCTTTTGCTTTATTCAATAAGTCCTGATCTGAGACATATCCTTCTAGGACTGCAATACCATGTTCTTGGACAAATTGAATTACATCAGCTGGGCTCGCATCTTTTGGTAATAGCCAATTCATGGTACTTAGTCCTGGAGGGGATGATGCAAGAATACTATGTCGACATCGATATGACCATCTGTTTTACACCAACCAAGGATGGAATGCCAGATTACAAAAATTCAGTTCCATGCCAAGATAATATAGACAAAATCAACGAGATCTTCGACCAGGGCCACACGGTTATTTATTGGACGTCACGCGGTGCCAAAACAGGCATTAATTGGCGTTCACTGACGGAACGACAACTGAAACAGTGGGGTTGTAAATACTACCAGCTCCGATTAGACAAACCATATTACGATCACTTGATCGACGACAAAGCTAGGAGGCTACCAGAAATCCATGGGTAAAAAGAAATCCAAGAAGAAACCCAAACGTAAGCAAGAGAATCATCCCACATTATTCATATTAGAAGGTACTATCCTCTTTTATGAAGAGGGATCCATGTTGACCCTGCATACCCAGGTCGAACGTGAAGAATGGGAGCAAATGGTCGAAGAGACGGTGAAATATAAAGTATTCATCGAATGCTTGAAAGAAACAGGTATGCCTCTCCTCAAAGAACGTTGGGAGGAAGAGGATGATTATTTCAGAATACAATTAAATGTCGCCGTATCTAGAATGAGGAATATTGATCCACTTCTCGTGGCGTCACACGACCAAATCGCACTGACCGAAGAGTACACCAAACAAATGAAATCTGGTGCCATCGAAGTCAGTGAAGTCGTGACCCAGGTCAGAGAATCGCGAAAAACAGCGATTATGGAAGAGCTGGACAACAATGATGATGTCACAAAGGTCTCGGATCTATAGCCTCAGATCTACACAAATCTACTGTAGATTCTGGAGTAGACGAGACCATGACAGGTACGTTACAAGACCCGTACGAAGACATCAAACGACCCATTTGTGGTGAATTCGTAGAAATCGGGCAACCAACATTCGCTGAACTCATCTGGGCTCGAGAAGTAATTACCCGAGCTACCAGTGGCCCCAACCCAGACGTTGGAACGGCCCTGAGGATACTTGCATATGGTAAATCACCCGTCGAACTCCCAGAAATGCGAAAACCAGGAGTATTCCAAGCAATAACCCAACAAACCCTAGATGCCCAAATCGCCGCCGCCAAATATGCCATCACAAGCGAAGGAGCCCAAGCATACCAAGAAAAAGTGGTCGGGTTAGGAATGGCCAAAGCTAGTGTCGACTTCAACAAAATGATCATTAATGATCCAGAAGTTGTACCACTAAGCGGATTTGCTAGTCCACAAGCAGATAATTGTGCCATGATCTCGGGTAATAATGCACCAATAATCAACCCAGCCAATTGCCCCAAAAGCGATTGTAACATCGACGCGGTCTTCTCCATCGATAATAGTGGGAGTATGGGGCAATCTATCACCAAGGTCCAAACAGGCATCGCCGCAATGGCGAACCTAATTACTACCGTATCCAATGGAAGTTACCGATTCGCACTGCAAACATTCGGACAAGCTGAAAATAGGGGAGGGGTAATTACTAGGCTCGACTTAACAAATCAGCCATGCCAAAACCTAGTAGCATTTCAAGCCGCCGCAGCCCAAATGGATCTTGATGGCGGTTACGAACCATGGGACCAAGCTCTCACATCAATTGCATACAACTGGTTCAATGAATGGACATACCGCGAAGATAGCGACGCTAGAATCCTATTTATTATCACAGATGAAGCACCAATCGACATAGAAGCAGCAAGAACCGCCGCTGACGAAATGAACCGATGCGGCGTCAGATTGGCCATCATATGGACCAGTCATCTTCTTGGCTCTAAACAAATAGAATGGTTCAACGATCTAACCACAAGAACTAATGGGTTTTGGGTACACGCACAAGCCGGGAATAATATCCTCGCACTGATGACTAGTTTCATCCTAAGCGTGTGTGAATCATCACAAACGCCAGAATGTCCTGGCGGCGAAGACAAAATTCTCAACGGCAAATTCGAAACGAGCATCGCCAATTGGACGGATCTTAGCACTGTTAGTGGCCGCAGCACATCATGGAATAGCGGGTTTCAGGCTTTGCAGACAAATGGTGCAGCAGGCCAGACAATTTCTGGTCTCACACCCGGTGACTTAGCCATTTTAGGATTTAGTGTCCATGTAGACACAACCCCAGCAGCCGCCGCCGCTGCAGCCGCTATCGCCCCACAAGCAGCCCCTTCCTGCCCATCTGGATGGTCTCTAGTGGACGCAGATGATTGGAGCGAAGGAAATACTTCTCTACAAGGATGGGCCGGTAGTGGGGTTGAGATATCCACAAGTACTTTGAAATTAATTAGCTCTAATGAAACTGGGGGATCTGGTAGTTTCACCGACAAATTGTTTATGACTGCAGGTGATAAGATCAAGACATCGGATCTTGATGGATCCAATTTAGCTGATGTAGTGACAGGATCCGGTAATGCCAGAGACATCGACGTTGATGTTATTAACAAACACATCTATTGGATGGAGATCAGCCAATTCGCGGGAACTGAAGACGCAATTTACAGAGTCAACATTGATGGATCTAACAAAGCCAAGATTGCAGATATTGACGAATCACTAGGCATCCGATTAGACGTAGTGAACCAACACATTTACTACGGTACCTCCATCACACCACAAATTCTCAGAATCAACTTCGATGGATCTGGTAGTACAGTCATAGCAAACAGCCCAAAGAGGGTTGTGCGAATTACGTTAGATATAGAGAATGATCATGTTTATTGGACTGGATCCAACTCATCTACTGATGGCACAGTATATCGATCCAATCTAGATGGCTCCAACATCGTAATCATTGTAGACGAATCCACACAACCAACAATAGCCAATGTTCGTGGAATAGGCATCGACTACAACAGTGGAAAACTTTACGCCTCAACAACTGGTGAATTAATCCAAATGGATTTGGACGGTAGTAATTACTCAGTTATTGGAACCACTGCTACCGGTGACGATCTGATAGTAGACACAGCAGCTGGCCGTATTTGCTTAGCAGACAGTGGGAAAAATACTGTCTTTACCTACGAACTAGATGGTGACAATAGAAATCAATTGTTCCCCGATTTCACCGCCAACTTCACCGGTATTGCCAGGATGTCCGCCAATTCAATGTCGGCATACAAGACATTCACAGATCTGACCCCAGGTGATGACGTCCAACTATTAGTTAATGTAGACACCGTTTCCCTAGGACAAGTAGCTATCCAACTATTAGATGGCCCATTAATCCTGGCAGAAACGATAAATGGAAGCGGTACTTTCTCAGTAATTGCTACCGTGCCGATCAGCGAGCAAATTTCGGCATGCGTCCGATTAATTGCTGACCCAGAAGAAATGGCAACAGCCGGAATTTTCGCAACTTCGTTATGTATTGGCGACGACATCCCGCCAGTCGAAAGCATCCTCAACTACAAACTCCGCAACGGATCTGGGTCCACACTAGCGTCAGGCACAGTCACAGAAGCTGAACTACAACCGCCAGGCCAAGACAATTCACAACGATTTGACCTGTTCACCACCATTGGGCTCGATGGCGAAATAGAGGTATTCTTCGATGCTGAAACTGGCGAGGATTCACCATTCTATGTCGACAACGTTCTATTGTGCATTCTGAAAGAAGATGATTGCGGTCCTGGTACACGCAACTTAATTTCGAACCCGAATTTCGAAACCGGAGTTCAATTTTGGGATGATGCAGCCGATATACCAATCACACCCACCGATGATGAGGATGTATGGGACAGCCTTCTAAATGCTATCATCGTCAGTCTTACTGGTGAACCAGAAGTAAGAACCACACTCATAGATTTAAAGCCTGGTAATAATTATAGCCTAAACTTCGAGTTAACATCGCTTGAACCAGCTGTGATTACCACAATTGAATTGATCTATACGATCTATAGCAGCACCGGAGCGGTGATCGCCACATCATCAGTCACCGCAGCCGATACTAGCCCACCAGAAAGACTACAGTTAGACTTCGTCGCACCGGCCGATGGTGAAGTGACAGTCTCCTTTAAAAGCGGTATAACCAGCGGCGTTGCCAAAATTCGTAATATCCTATTATGTGACACATCTGGGGATTGTGACCCAGGATTCGAAAAATTGTCATTTGACGATTTTTCAGAAAATAGAGGTGCCTGGGCTGGTGGGACACATGACGCAGTCGACCAGTTGGTAACATTAGAAGCAACCAATGGAGACGATACTCTTAGCCAGACTTTTACAGCACTAGAACCAGGTATTACAGCCCAACTCAGCTTCAATGTTCTCAATAGCCCAGACGGTATCGGAACATTCAAAATCGAGTTTCATTCTGGCGATATTATTGACCAATTCACTACTGATGGCACACCTGGAATCAAGACGTTTTCATCGATCGTACAAGATGATAAAGTCACGATTTTGATCAAGAACTTGGCGATCTTCGACGCCAACTTAGATGATATTTTGGTGTGTGCTCAAGACGCACCACCATGTGATGGTAGCATTACTGATCTAGAAGTCCTGGTCGAATGGGATGGGATTCCACGTAAACCAACCAACCTGTTTAATGCTATCGTTCGGTACACTATCCGAGACCCAGATGACCCATTCAGCGTTTCCACTTCTACACACATTGCTACAGACGAGGGTGTATTAGGAGTTTCCTCATGTGATATGTGGAAACAACAAGGACAAGGTGGCACACCACAATCAGGTGTCCTTGGATTTGGACTAACACCATCTCTTGCCGACTCAATTGCTAAAGGTGATTTCGCAAGCGTAGCAACTAGAACTAACTGGATTTGGGATATCCCATCTGCTTCGACGTCATCAGGAGTCCAAGACGTCTTATCAATTGCGTTCCAAGATCCACCTGCTGGATTGATTGAAAATGTTGAAGTTTTTCTTCTAGCTAATCATGTCCTCCCTAGTGGTGCTGATTCATCGCCAGAAAATCCAGGACCATTTACGTGTGAACCTGACCCTGCTTCAGAACTCACAATCTCAATCCGCTATAAGAACAGTAAGAGTCTACAACGTGAATTTACACAACGAATCGATAAAAATGATGTTTGGCAACAGAGTGATGACTTTACTCTTGGACTACCATGGGACACTGTTTCAGCACTAGATAACGGCCTCAAAGGATCATCGGCACGATGGGAGAGTTTCGAATTTGTTCTAGATGATGTTGATGGGCGTGGTCTTGATCAGTGTACCACAGCCCTGTTCTTCACTGCGGTTGGAGAAGGTATCCTCACTTTCCCAGAATTCGCATTTGAGAATAATAGAGGTGTCTTTACTGATTCATGCTTAGCAGAAATTTTAATCACCGACCTGTCACCAGGATCAGCAGTCAACGAAGTCCAATCGGTCGTTCTGCCATCCCCATCCGGCGGCACATGGACATTAACCTTCGATTTTGGTACAGTCGAGACAACCACCAATATTCCATGGAATGCTAGTGCCGAGCAAGTCCGAAATCGATTAGCAAGCTTGGCCAATATTGGTGATAAAGCTAACGTGGGGGTGACTGGGTCAGGCACGACTGCCAACCCATTCTTAATCACGTTCGTTGGTACCCTTGGTGCTAGAGACCACAATATCTTAGTCGGCAATGGAGACAACTTCACTGGGTCTGCAACTGCGTTTGTTACCACTGTCACTAATGGTACAATCAACGAACAACAAACAATTTCTAGAAACAATGACACAGTCCTTGCTGATTTGTTAATCTCATTCGGTGGGCAGACCACCACACCTCTCGCATTCAATAGGACCTTAAATGAAGCTCAATCAGCTCTTGAAGGTCTTACTAGCATTGGTGCTGGTAATATCTCAGTCACAGGTGACACCACTGGCAGAGATGACGCATATACTGGGCCACTAAGAATTAAATTCATCGGATCATTCGGCGGTCAAAATGTCGAACTGGCAACGGTAAGCCCGTCATCATTATACACCGTCACGCAAGATTGGATGGGCGGAGCCCCACCAGCTGGTGGCATTGATGAGAATCAACTCATCACGGTCCAAGCATCTGGGGGCACGTTTGTCCTACGGGTATTCGACGTTGGCGGGACAGCACCCGGAATCGAAGTTGATACAACCACAGAAGGTGGAATTAGCGACACAGATTGTTATGACATCACATTTAGTGGTACTCTTGGCAGCACCAATATCGACAACAACACCTTCTTCCCCGGTGTGCCAGATACCTTCACCCACACACTACAAAATATTAGACAAGGCGGTACGGATCCAGAAATCCAACGCCATTGCTTCCAATGGAATGGCCCCGTTACTGGTTTCGGTACCCCATTTGGACTAACTACTCCAAGTGATGCTGTATTTGTCGATATTCTGGATACAGTCGCACCTAGCAATTTGGTCACGGGCACCGACAGTTCGGCTGCTATCAAAACTTACTTAGAGCTAGCATCAGCAGTTACAGTTGGAGATATCTCCGTTGCTGCTCAGCAATTGACAGGGGCCGTTAATGAAGTTCAGACAGTAACACTCACTGGCTCCCCTGTTGCTGGAACATTTGCACTCATCGTCGAAGGTGAAAGAACCGCCGATATTCCATTCAACGCCTCAGCCACCAGCGTGCAAAATGCGTTGAACGCACTGGTGAACTTATCAGAAGTCACTGTCACTTCATCTGGCACACTGCCCTCCAATGTCACATACACAATCACATTTGCTGGAACTGATGGTAGTAAGAACTGGCAAACAATAGTTGCAGACCCAAGTAATCTCGAGGGCGGGAATGCTTTTGCTGATACAGGAGCCATCCCATTCAACGCGTCCGCCACACAAGTAGAAGCAGCAATTGTAGCTGCCGCATCATGGCTGGCTACAACGGATATAGCGGTCACGAAAGTGTCTGGCTCCCCCGTAGATGAATATCAATGGAATGTGTTCTGGACTGGTTCCTTCACCAGAACTGATATCCCACAAATGCAGACAGACCCAAGTGGGTCACAACTAACCGGAGCCCCAATCGAAATCCTTGAGGTAACCAATGGATCTGGTTCCAACGAACGCCAAAGATTGCAAATCATCAGAGCTACTGGTGGATCATTCAAATTATCACTGACTCTTGATGGTGTGACTGATACTACTACTGCTATCCCGTGGAACACCACAGCGGAAGGTCTCGAAGCCCAACTCTTACAATTAGTATTCTTCAACACACCGGGTCAGATTTCGGTAGTCGACGAGTACCCATTAGGGCTTCCTCCAGACCCAATCAATACGTCCTATATCATTGTGTTCCAGAGGATCTTTGGAGACATCCCATTGTTGGTGGCGGATTTCCAGGAAACATTACTCTGCAATCCATTGATCTTACCACCAATTGATCCTGGGCCGTACCCATACCCAGTACCTGGGTGTGATGATCTCAGCGATCTCTCTTGCCAATCTGGGCCATTACTATGTCGTCCGGGTGATAGTGATGAACCAGTCCTTGAAGTAGATTGTTGTGACAATGAGACGATCACCAGCGAGGCTAATGTATCACGTCGACTACAGATCGAACGAGATCTATTCGATCCAAACAGAATGGTCAATGGTAAACGACTAACTCTGCGAGATCTTGCTTTAGTCAAGGGAATTAATGTCGGCGAATATACACCGTACGAAAGGAATTTCAACACTGGCACCCTGGAAGAGACAACTTGGTCAAGAACAATTGAGACCAAATTAAGTTTCGTCCTTATCGAGAACAATTTAGATTCTCTTAAGGGACGATCCAGAGTCCTGAACCATATCAGCCAGCACAGAGAAATTCTCCCAGCACGATTCACCTGGCCAGAAGCCAGCTTCACGTAGAGAGGTCATTATGTCATTCCAAGATATTAAAATCCACCGCGATTTTCAAGTAATCAACGACTTCGTACAAGTCCCACCGAACAAAGAGACAGATAAGACACGAGTTACACCCACTGAAGCACTGGGGTTGATCGCCGGATCAGAGCAAAAGCACCTATCCCTCGGGTCAGGCCGCTCTCGAGGGTCCAAAGCTGGGCAGCAATCATTCATTAGATTACCCGGAATCAGTCCAAATGAATGGTATACTACCGATCCGGTTGACGATGTGGCGGGTGCCTAGGAACGAAACAGGGATAGACATGCAGTCTTTCCCAATTTGACTAGATATCAAAGTCCACATACAGCCAGTGGAACCCGTGCTCTTCGAGATACTCCAGAGCTTTAGTGCCTATCTCTGGAGAAGCGAGGTACCCATAGACTGTGGACCGCTTCCGCATGTAGTCCACGTACCTCTTAAGCTGAGTGACATCAGGGATAGAGGCTTTACGTCTCTTTACTTCTATGATGTGGATATCGTGGGTGGCGAACCCAATCAGATCGAATGGACCCACATCGGTGTGGTACTCCATTTCTATTATCTCACACTGGACATCCACGTAGTCCGGCCAGTTCCAGAAGATTTTCTGGACTAATTCCTTCTCTGTCCTCCTGAGTTTTACTTCATCCTCTGACCAGTCCAACATTTGCTCCATGAAGTGGATTTCATCCATCTTCACTTCGATGGTCTCACCCTTACGTAAGAACGAGAGTATGCCTTCACCAGGGGTGATAGCACCCTGCATCTTGGTACCGGCACCCATGTAATTCCTGGCACCTATTCCGGTACCGCCATGGATGGATACGCTTCCGTCGTTCTTCCTTAGCAGAAGAAAGTCTCCAGGCCCAAGGAGGCCCAAGGCCCGACCTTCATATCTGACGGACCCACGGAAGTAAAGAGAAAACGAGGAAAGCATGCCCGTATCTACGGGTCATCTGTCACTTCCGGACCGCTAGGTAGAACGGTCACTTGGAGCTTACTGAGAAGCTGTCCAAGACCCTCAGATCCTGCACCGACTACGAACATCCACATAATAGTCTTATCTTCAGTCTTGTCGAAGTGAGAGGCGTTCAACCAGAGAATGAAACAGAGGGTGCCCAAGATGGCGAGGCGGATCATGCCCCACAATGGGTGGATTGGGTCTGTTGGGGCTTTCTCTTTCTTCCGGACAACATTGATAATTTGTCCGATGCCCGCAGCAATTCCGCCAGCTAGGAACATTAGGACGATTGTCCGCAGTTCTGTGACGTCGAAGTTGGATGCGTTGAGCCAAAGGAGGAAGGTCAACGCTCCCATATAGATGACTAGTCGTGTGATGGACCAGAGAGGATGGCTAGGGTCTTTGATTGCCATACGGCCCACCTGTGTATGGCGACTATCCATAGCTGCCCACCTAATCGAGTTATTCTTCTGCCTTTTGTGTGGCGAATGAGACAGCGTCAGATGGACGATACTTAAGTTTGGCTACCTTAAACACGGTACGGCATAGAAGATATGTCACGGCCGCGATTGTAAGACAGACAATCAGAACAGTAGTCGTCTCGCTGGGTGCCGTCGTACCAAGAATAGTACTGACGAGACCAGTTATAGTAGTGAGCCATAGCTCAGTAGTCTTGAAGCCTGGGTTGTTTGTGTCGTCTTTGTTTGAATCAGCCATTGGTTCCTCTCTATACCGGTCCGTATACACCCTAGTGCGAATCGGCGTTGCTTCTCGATCCACTCATGACACATGATCACCAAGCATCAAAATCCGGTCACAGGATTATCACGATCGTAGTTGGCTGCTCTAATCTTGTCTGCAGTATTTTTGGCTGCTTTGATGAGTTTTGGTTTTGGTATAGAATTACCAGTTTTTTGTATTGCAGCTCGGAATTTATCCATGTCAGGTGATCGACCAGTAATTAATCGCCAAACGATTAAAGATTGATTTACATCCAACCGATCGTGGGCTAATATGGCTTGTAATTGAGCTGTTTGTTCCATGGTCATACCTCCAGTGAGATATGTTGCAGGAATCCCCTGTTCCTCGAATCCATATTTAGCTGGTTGGACACCACTGATTTGGGTACCACTCCCTGGCGCACCGACTGGTTCCAATGATTCGAAACCACCAGTGACGCTGCTGTGGTCATCGGGTTCTGACCCATCAGTCACATTGAAGAGTTTGAATGCTTTCTTCAAGGTTTCGGCAGCAATGTTGTATTGTTGCAAAGCTTTTTCTTCGCCACGTTCAGCCTGTGGCCTCAATTTCTGCCATGATGCTAAAGTAGTCTGAATTTGGTCGGGAGTCAGACCATTTGCAGACAACTTAGATTCGAATTGGCCTCTCAAGTTATCCGTCAAAATCCGCACTGCTTGTTTAGCAGCACGTTCATTATTACTACTAGCACCAGAAGCAGCAAGTTGCTGTTGGGCATATTGCGGATTCGACACCATATCTGTGGCAGTATTTGCCATTCTTGATAATTTATTGGGAATACCGCCGATGGCGTCTTTCAGTTTACTGACTAGACCGGCTTCACTGATAAGTGGCATCCTCACAGATTGGGGTGAGCCAATTTTCCGGAGCATCAAGTTCGCAATAATACCAATATTATTTCTGACACATCGTTCAGTTAAAAGTGAGAGAGCCAATTCAGCAACAATCCGGTTTTCCGGCATACTGTGCTGAGTATCTCCAGGCATAATTATTTGCTTCTTGTTCAAGTGCTCTTCGTCGTCGGCTGGCGCGTTGCGCTGATTGATGAGTTGAGTGAGGGTTTCCTGTCCTTCTTGACTTAGGTTTCCCTCTCGGTTCAGTTTTCGAAGACGAGCAATATGGTCATGAATTTCCTTCTTGGTCAGTTCTTTTGCGACGGGTTGAGCTGGTTCGGGTTGAGCTGGTTCGGGTTGAGCTGGTTCGGGTTGAGCTGGTTCGGGTTGAGCTTTGGCCTTTAATTCTTGCATCCTCTTTATGAGCATTTGTAATCGATGTTGGACTGCGGCTTGTTTACCACCTCCGGCACCAGTGTTAGTTCCTTCTTGACCCGTGGGATCTGCTTGCTCTTCAGGTTGCTCTTCAGGTTGAGGATTTAAGAGATCTTGCTGGACTTGTTGTTGGACGGCGGTCTTAGTCTCTTGATCGTTTACCCCAAATGCACCATAGAGTTCTTCCCACCAAGCGCTATTGGCGGGGTCTAGGAGAGATCCTTCGGCTTTACTGGCCTGTTGGATTAATTGGTTGATTTGTTGGAGACCACCACTGCTGGGAGCCATAAACGTCAGTAATGTTTCTAGGTCCCCACTAGGCCCTGGTGTTAGGGCGGCTTTGAGTTTAGCAACCCCTGTTTTAAACAATTCCCCAAGACCGCCCTCACTCATCACGTTGCTATCAAGCACGGATTCGATGAATATATAGGGTATTGGCTGTGGCTCTTGATAAGCTCGGCCAGTGCCGTTTTTGAGTTTGAGAATTGTGTGTTCTACAACCATTGGCCGTGCTCCATCCAACAACCGTCGCAATTGGAGGTAGTACGGGTCATCTAGGGTTATAATCTTTGCCAATTTCATAATTTAATTTTGCTTGATCTCTGAGAAACCCAACAGGGGTTCTATGCCATTGATAGACTAGAGTAGAAAGATTGAAATAATGAAGTTCCCACTTATAGTCATAAGTTATGGGGCGTTCGGTGCGGACCAGAAGAAGTTATTTCTCTATGAAAATGAAGGAATACCTCTATTCCCTGTATTTAGTGATCCAGTAATTGCTTCACAATTCTGTAATGGAATGCAGAAGGTAATTAAGGAACATGGCGATCAACGCCAATTATCGACTCAGGTGTGTAGCAAAAAAGAGCATGCCAGAGATATGTTAATGGTAATAATGTCGATTGCACCAGACGTCACCACAATAATTTTTGACCCGTCACCCCCTCAAGGACTTAATCAGAGTGCTGTAGAGGCGGGCGTCAAACCTCGCGACGAGATGCTCCAAATTGCCAACGTGATTCAGGATTTAGAAGATTCTTTATCCTCGACATAGTCGCCAGAGAATGCTCCAAATTCTGGTGAGCATTCGAAATAGAGTGGCACCCTGTCTTTTGGCATCTCATCAACTATAATAATCTCTTCCTCATCTGGCAGATCAAGGGAAATTTCCTCCTCATCTGGCAGATCATCAAGAGATATTTCTCTGGCTAATGGTATCGAACTGTTTGGTGTTCCAGACATGATGTTCAATCTTTCTTTTTCTATTGGAAAATGTCATATGAAGATTATCTGCAGCATCTACGCACATTGAGGGATATCCTCCGGCTTCTCCAATCGTTGCGATCATCTCCACTTCCGGAATATCGTCTATAAATGACAGTTTACCTAATCGTAGATTTATCCGACTAAGACCATTTGTGTCATTCCACAAAAGTAGGTCGTATCCATTATAATGAATAGCATGTAATGAGCTGTTTCTATTGGGGATGTCTGTTTCTTGTGGTTCTGACCATGTCTCGCCTGAATCGTCTGAGTAGCAATATTTGCATCTCGTTCGTCTGAAGGTCTTTGCACCAAAGTTCCTGCTAAGTGAATGCACCCGTTGCGGATAGCTTGGTAAAACTGCCTTACCAAGCCAGAGAGTTGGCTGAATCATGTCAATACCAATATTTCCGGTTCTGGTGGTATGGATGACTCGTTTGTGCACTGGATCTAGTTGGTTTTCAGTCACATCATCTATTCGAACTTTGTAAATAACTCCGTTTCGCGTTACTTCATCGTACAGTGGCAGTAGATAATCGCATGCGGAATCAGCATGCAATGTGCCGGGGCCTTCATCAGTAGACCAGGAAGTTTGGCCAAGAAATAATGGGTTGCATCTGCCAAGAAGATGGCTCTCTGGCGACGCTATCATCACCGGTTCGTCGACAAGTGTGATTTCGTCTTGGAGCTCCACCCTCTGTATCCAAAGACTACAAAACTTCCAACGATCGACAATGCTACGAATGTCACCAGTATCCTCGAATTTAGACCATAGAAGGTAAATATGCCCCCTATGCGACCAAATTACTGGATTACCGGTTTTGTCCCCGACACGAACAGGGTCCGTATACTCGCCTTTAGCATTACAAAAGCTAATATAGACGCTCTGATCATCGCGGCATTCGCCCGACCCAGAGTACCAGGCCAGCATTGTGCCATCACCATGTTGGCAGATCGACGAACAATGATTAAAATTCTCAACACCTATTTCGCGTCGACGGCTAGTCGCGAAGATATTATGGAAAATTCTTCCAAACATCAGAGCCTCCCAGGCATTGGAAATATGTCCATGGAACGAGCAACAATAAGCAGCTGGATCCGACAATCGAGATATCGTGCAAAACGACAAGATATCTACAGTGATTTGGAGATTTCAGATGTTGAAGAAATCATCGAATGTTACAAAAATCAATGTGCGTATTGTGGTAGTGCAGCGGAAACTCTAGATCATCCATTCCCATTGAAAATAGTTGCACCCAACATCCCAGCTAATATTCTTCCCTCTTGCAAAGATTGTAAGAATATTAAAAAGAATAATGATCTTGTCTGGATGTTTTCATCTGGTAAATTGGAACAAGAGAGTTATCTAGCACTTCTCCAGCAGTTGTTCGATCGCAGGGGCGGAGATATTATTAAGGGACACGTACGCAAGGTGACAGGAATTATTGGAGAATCTTGACGTGCCGCGTAAACCATACCCAGGATTCCCACCAAGTTACAAAACAGTCGAAGAGACCGGCGGTTACAAGCGGAACATAATAGTCCTAGAATTCCTCAGCATGGGTCCGCTCGATTCTGCGTCTTTCGCCATGGTCCAAGAACAGTTAGAAGCTCTGGTGGAGCGTCTACAACACCAAATCCCATACATTGAAGGTACGGATGTCGTTCTTCCAGATCGGTTTGATCCCGTTCTCCGAGATGGACTCCGTCTTCCATAATTAGGTGTTCTCCACGAATATTTTCCTGTATTTAAAAAGATACCAATTTTAGTCCTCATTAACAGAGGCTGGTCCGTTAGTAACACTTGGAGAGTTGCAACGTATTCGACTCTGGAGACTAGATTATGACGCAGAATTCGGGTGGACGAGAGAAATTCCCCATAAGCCAAGAAGTGCAGGTATTGTTGTTGACAGGGATCATCGAGCCCAAGATCTACGTTGTCGAGCCAGAACCGGTTGACGACGAAGATCCCAATACCAACAAACCAGACTTCGTCAGAGCCGACCGGAAAGGTCACGTCCCCCTCCGCGAACGAGATGGCACACGTACTTGCAAAGTGCATTTCCGCAGGATCTTACCACTCAACTCAGATGGCAAAGCCACTGTCATTGAATCGAGTGATAAATACCGTGCAGTTTGCCCAAAATGTGGGAACGTATTCGATGTTGAGCCAAATTGCGAACGGATCACTTGTCCTAATGATGGTGAGTTCAACTTACACTGGCTAGGAGTCAAACCGATGACAACGACAAAGGAAGCCACCACTGCTACAGGCAAGGGTGACAAAGACACGAAGAAAGCAGACAAGCCCAAGGCCGACAAAGCCAAGAAAGTGGCCAAGGAACCAATCCTTGTCAACTTCGATGACCTCAAAGCCCTCGACGGCTGCGAATTATGGACGAAAAAGAACGTCAAATTCGACCACCCCGAAGTAGATGTGCGTGCACACTGCCTGCTCCTCACCAACGCCACACCGCGTAAGTATTGTTTTAACACTTACAATGGTGCTCTCGGCAAAAAATCGCAAGCCCTCTATACCGCCGAATTCCTCTCCGACACAGCCGTCACAGGTGGTAAACGAGAACGGCCCTGGTTTGCGGTCAAAGACCTCGACAAAGAGCGAACCAATCTCACAAAGAACGGCTACGAGCAGTCCTAGCAGTCCTAACATCCCGGCAAGGAAGTACGAAATGTTAGTACTGTCGCGAAAGAAAAATGAGTCCATCGTTATCAACAACGACATCACAATTGTCATTGTTGAAATCAGAGGGGACAAAGTCCGTTTGGGTGTTGAAGCCCCAAAAGAAATCCCAGTCCACCGCCGGGAAGTCTATGAGGCGATCATGAAAAACGCAAAGGAAAATTCACCCCCTGATTCTGTTTGACAACTGTGGAGGCCGATTAGAAGCCGATGTGGGGTTACCCCACATCGGCTTCACTCGTATAATTATGGATGGTAAAACACCCGTCGACGGAGCATACGGACTAGATTACCAAATCCATATCTTGAGATTGATGATCTCCGAACTCCCGCCAAAAGTCGCCGAACCACTCCATGGGCAGGTGGACTCCACAATCACTGCAATGCAAAATCGTTTTAAGATTGTCTACGACACAATCAAAAACCCTCTTGACGATGTCCGGTTAGCGGTCAACACACTTGAATTTGACCTACAAGCCACTAAAAAAGAACGTGACCAGCTCCAAAATGAGCTGGATGATCTCTCCTGAGCCCACGGGAGCGTTCTCCCATATCTAGGCGGCTCCCCGGCCCTACCAAATCCAAGGCCCAAGAAAGGCAAAGGAAAAGCCCCAGATGGTATATAGATCCAAATATGGAGGATTTAATGGATCTATCAACAAAACGTATCATCGTGACGGGTAGTAATGGCTTTCTAGGTCATCACGTCATGAAACACTTGGAAGCACGAGGCTGCCAAATGTGTGGGGAATTACAGAAGATCAATGCCAACATGGAACCGATGGTACAAGGAGTGAGATCCAGTATCTTCGACCTCACCACGGCCACCGGCGTACAAGAAATGTACGACATAGCCAAACCAGACATCGTTATACACCTAGCAGCTGTCGTAGGCGGGATCGGCATCAACCGCCAAAAACCCGGCACCTTCTTCTATAAAAACCTCATGATGGGAACCCAATTATTAGAAGAAGGTCGAAAACGAGACCTCGAGAAATTTGTCGCAGTAGGCACCATCTGTGCCTACCCCAAGCATACCCCAGTCCCCTTCAAAGAAGCCGACCTCTGGAATGGATATCCAGAAGAAACAAATGCTCCATACGGGCTAGCCAAGAAAATGATGCTAGTCCAATCACAAGCATACCGCGACGAATTTGGCTTTAACAGTATCTATCTCCTACCCGTCAACCTTTATGGCCCAAAAGACAACTTCAACCCCAACTCATCACACGTTATACCAGCACTCATCAAAAAATGCATCGAAGCCCGCGACAACCAAACAGACGTAAACGCCTGGGGCACCGGATCAGCCACCCGTGAATTCCTATATGTCGAGGACGCCGCCGAAGGAATAATAGCCGCTGCAGAAAAATACAACAAATCCGACCCAATCAATATCGGAGCCGGAAGTGAAATCTCCATTAAAGACCTAATGGAACTAATTGCCATCCAAGTAGGCTTCCACGGCAAGATTAATTGGGACCCAACTCAACCTGATGGCCAGCCACGAAGATGTCTCGACACATCCAAAGCAGAAACCGAATTCGGTTTCAAAGCCAAAGTCGGATTAATGGACGGTCTCCGAAGAACAATTAACTGGTACGAAAACCGAATTCGGCTTCAAAACCAATGTCGGTCTCCAAAGAATAATTAACTGGTACGAACAATGCGAATCAAAGTAGAAATAGCCCCAGGAGAGCTGTTCGATAAACTAACAATCCTGGGAATCAAACTCGAAAAGATCAAAGACAATACTAAAATCGTATTCGTCAAAAACGAACAAGCAATCCTCAAAAAATCAGTTAGCAAACTCCATGAATGGGTTGCTGGTAATAAAATTGCCAACTCAAAAGCTTTGAACTCCGCCATAACCAAACTCCGCCAAATAAACGAAAAAATTTGGGACATCGAAGACAAAATCCGAGACTGCGAACGGCGTCAAGACTTCGGAGATAAATTCGTCCAATTAGCACGATCCGTATACCTGACCAACGATGAACGAGCACGTATCAAGAAAGAAATCAACGAATTCTTCGACTCAGATATCCGGGAAGAAAAATCCTACACAGATTATGAGGCCAAAGATGTTAATCACGTCGAAGAATGCAATAGATTAGTAAAAGAGCACAACGAACGTAACCGGGGACAAAATGACTAAACTCACTGTCATGGTCTCCATGTATAACAGTGGGGATTGGATCAAAAACAGGCTCCAAAATCTACTACAATGTAATATTCTGAAGGATATAGAAATATGGTGCGTCAACGCTGACAGCCCAGATGAACGAGATCACAACATCCCAACAGCATTTGCCAAAAAACACAAACAAATACGATATGAACGACTCGACAAAAGAATTTCAGTCTACGAGGCATGGAATCATATAATTCAAAATTCTAATAGTCAGTTTATCACCAACGCTAACACTGATGATCTCGTCTCCCCAAAATGTTACCAAATTTTAATAAACAACCTGGAGCGATCAGGACCAGGTATTGGACTAACATATTGTAGTTGGTTTACAGCTAGCAAACCAAACCAGACATGGGATAATCTGACATCAGCATCACCAGATGGAAAACCTGGAAACTATAATGGGAACATCGATATTGCTGGAGTAGGACACTTCCCACTTTGGAGGAGAAACCTCCATGATCAAATCGGTCTATTTGATACCGAATTCCAAGCATTGGCAGACGCAGATTGGTGGGCCAGAATTCATTTTGTCTCTAAGAAACGATTATTGTGGGTAAACCAAAATTTAGCACTATACCTATGGCGACAAGGCCAGAATTTATGGTATCAAAAGGTGAATAAAGAAGAATGGCGACTATATCACAGAAAAGTAGGTCGATACAAGGTAGGGAAATTATGAATGCGATGTACCGCAAAATCCTCGTTTGGTCTGTAATAAAACAGCTTTAGCTGGGTCCATGCCATACGAATTGATTCTAGCATTCACAGTTCGATAATAACGATCATAAATTTCACACCATTCGACCATTGTTTTAGTACTGCTATTAATTGTGATCAGACGATTCGATCGTTGATTTCGACAATTTTGTTTTTTAGTCACAAAACGACAATTTTCTGGCGAGTACGAACCGTCGTTGTTCTCTCGATCGATTTCCAAACCATGCTCCCAACCATTAGCAATTGCCCATTCGATAAAAACGTCAGGATTATTACGCCATTCTTCGCAAACAGTAATACCCCTTGCACCGTATCGTTTGTAAGAGTGGTTATTTTTATTATAGCATCTTTTGTTCATACCATACCAAGTTTGGTAAAGTGGATGCACTAATTTCCTGCGTTTAAAACCATGCTTCAACATATTATTGGAGCCGTTCTCTATTTGAGTTTCCCTCATCCGGCATCCACAAGATACTGCGTCACCATTGCTTAAATATTGTGATCTTATTGTCTTAACAACACCACAATCACATTTACAATCATAGAAAATATCATGTCTCTTAAGACTACGCTTATACGGTTCAGAGGTAATAACCAATCTGCCGATTTTTAAACCAATCGGTAACCGCTTATGCCTTGATTTTGGAGAAATAGGTATGCCCATTGGAATCGAATCAGCTCACGGTTTTGGTGACTTATGTTTTAACCTAAGTTTGATTCGTGAGTTGAAGAAAAAATACAATGATGAGGTTTGGGTAGCAGCCAGGACACATTGTAAAGACGCATTATACAACACGCCATGGATAAGCAAAATAATTGATATCAAGCAAATGAACCAAGGAATTCATGAATTAAAGAGACTCAATTGCAAACCGGTTTTCCAAATTACTCAGAACATAAAATTCTTCGAATTCCGACAACATGACCCAAACCATTCATTAATCGACACACCATTACTAACTGGTCATCAATTAGGAATCGACAATTTCGATCAACGGCCAATATTTATCCCGACAGAACAAGAATTGTCTGTTGCAGACGAGATACAAGATGAACGGCCAATAATTGCTATCGAGAGTGTCTACACATCAGCACAAAGCTGGGCCAAGCCAAACCATTTCACTCAAATTCTAGAGCATTTCGGCGACACCCACCGTGTCCTATGGCTCAGTAACGAGGGATGTCCAGTCGGTAAAGCAAAACACCACACAGTGGATAATATGCTGCGGTATACCCGTCGCCAATGCATCATGGCACTATCCAAATGCAAATACTTCTTTTCAGTTGGTTCCGGTTTCTTCTGTGCTTCCCTCGCACTCCCTAAAAAACACCAACCCAAGAATACCATCTGTCTCTGGACAGACAACTTATATAGATATGAAAAGAGACTGTCCGAAGTGAAGTGGAATAACCAGATTACATGGGTCCATAACCCAGCAGAATTAAGTGACGTTTTAGGGTTTATTAAGTGCAACAAAAGCTAGCAACTATACTCATTGCATTGTGGAAAGCTGGTCGATTCCTGGAAGCCAAGCTCGAGAATCTGCGTGCTCTAGAAGGATTTGAGGATTGTTGGGTCGTATTGCTCAATTGTGAGAATCACGACAAGGAAGCCTTGATCTACAACGAATTCCTGGTTGATAATCCCAATGTTATCGACATTAGGTATTCCAAGCACATTAATCTATATCCAACTTGGAATGATGGCATACTGGGCACATCCTCCCGATTTATCTTGAATAGCAATGTGGATGATATGTTACACCCCAGCTATGTCCAACGATGTTGTGGCTGGCTAGATTCACATCCTGAGTATGCTTGCGTTTCCTCTAGTGTGCTGGTTACACAGAAACCTAATCAACCAGATCACACCACATGGCAATGGAAACGCAAAATGCCATTCAAAGCATACCCTCAATCATCAGCTGGACCATGCCCTATATGGCGTCGAGAATTACACGAAAAATATGGATATTTCGGCGATTATCGTGTGATAGGGGATGCACGCCTATGGGAAAAATGGAAAGCTGGTGGTGAACAATTCGGATTGATTAAAGAAGATCTGGTGTTATATTTCCGCCACAACAAGTCTCTAGAGATGCGGTTCGATAAAAACGGTACCCTATATCGAGATCTTGACCTTGAAGAAGATAAATCCAAACTTAAAGCGACAAAAGGTTAAAAAAGAACCAATTGTCCGTCGTGAACCAAGGGGGAAAGTGGAAGTGGCTAAAGCTACTCCTACTACCAAACAGCCAAAGTATAGCCAAAAGGACACCAGGAAGAAAATCTGCCTGATCCAAACTGGTAGCTGGGGCGACAACATCAATAGTACCTTGATGTTCGGACCCATCAAGAATCACTTTGATGATTGTGTGCTGGATGTCCACACCTCCACTTATTACGTCTCAGCCTTCGCCAATAATCCGCTAATCAACAACCTAGTCACCTATAAGGCAGACACCAAACAATCAGCACTCCACCTTACTTTAACAATCCCGCCCCAGATATCTCAATCTGGATACGACCTTGTTCTAGCACCACACCCGATGTACAATCCAGACAAGTGGAATAGCGTCAAACACCCAAAATTTGGCGATAACCTTATTTATGCCTGGGTACGAGCATTGGAAGAGCACAAGATACCATACACATTACCACTAGAAACCAGTCTCCGTCTCTCACAACCAGAAATCTCACGAGTCGTCAAATTCAGAGAGAAAGTCAAGGACTTCGACAGATCACGTAACATTCTGATGGAAGTACATGGCGAATCAGGTCAAACTTTCTGGGACCATACCTGGACAATTGTCGCGGGGAAATATCTCCTCAAGCACAAATACACAAATCTATTCATAAGCCGTAGGCACAACAGCGGTGATATTCAGGAACTATCCCAATCCGCACCCGGCCGAGTGTACTTCGTTGGGGATCTAAGCATCAGAGAATGTGCTGAACTTTTTAATCATTGTGACGCTTTCTTTAGTGTTTCAAGTGGGTTATCCAACGCCTGTAATACAAATTGGTGCAAAAACGACATCAAATGGGTGGAAACGATCAATTCACCAGCTGTCACTAGTGCGCCAATCCGTAAAGAGGGAAAAGTCTTCTGGACCCACAATGACAAGAAAGAATTTCTCAAAATGCTTGGAGAAGAGGGATTATGACAAATGTCACTATCTCCATCTTAGACACCAACGACATCCATAATGGTTTCCTTGAAACCATATCAGCCCTACAAGACCCCGAGTTAACCCAAGAACAAGCCTGCCAGATACACTTGGAACGGGGCGAAACAGGTATCTCCACCTACGTCGCCAAATTAGACAATATGATTGTAGGCACTTTCTCCGTATTCATTGAGAAGAAATTCATCCACAGCGGTGGAAAAGTAGCCCATATTGAAGACGTTGCAGTCAAAAGTGAGATGCAACGCCAAGGAATCGGGCGAGAAATGATGAAAGCAGTAGATGCACTCGCAAGACGTATGGGCTGCTATAAAGTCATCCTGGACTGCGGAGATAACAACATCGGTTTTTACGAAAATTGTGGTTACCGATTACACGAGAAAATGATGCGGAAGGATATATAGGTGTATTATTATAGAGTACTTAAGGGACCAGTCCCATTAACCCATGATGGGCAATCAGATAAGCACTTTACTATGCCAACCGGAGAGGGAGGACTGGAGATAAGACATACGAGTACCGGGCACAGATACAAGGGAAGGATAAAGAGGGCAAACTGAAGCGTATTGTTCTTGAAACGGAAAAAGGATTTTAGGAGACTGAAGTGAGAAAGTTAATTGCGATTCTGTTTGTTTTGTTTTTAATCAGCATTGTATGTGAGACAGCCGAAGCCCGGATATTTGGTCGCCACAGGTCTCGTAGATCTCAAAACTACACGTACACATACAATGTCAACGTATGGAATGGTGCCCAGACCGACCAAGCTCGATGCGAGGCTGAAGCCGCCTATATGGCAGCCAACTACATCTACGGCCATGTTGGTGGACAAATCGGAAACTTCGAAGGATGGGGCCATGGAAATTCAACCGATTGTGCTACATGTGTCCCAGGATGGAACGCCACTCTCACCGGATTCGGGTGGGCACAAGCATCTAACGGTACCATATTCGTCGTAAAATCATGGAGATAGTGGAACTGGGTGCAATCATCGACGGTGTCTATAACGACATTCATGATCGGTTCAGAGACAACCAGATAGTACTGGCCCATCACTACGTCAACAACACTTGCCCCTCAGATATCACTGTCTCACAGAGAAACGACCGCCGTTACACCATCATTTCTTTCGAGCGACAAAAACTCCTCGTCAGGATCACTATCAGGTTTTTTACCCGGTACCTTCCCGACGAGGAGTTTTACATAAATCTACAAGAGCCCCAAAGCTTTAAACGACTCGCCAATTGGTTAGTCTCTGAAATCACTGACGGACTCAAACGCGGGTGGTCCGGAAGAGAGGAAAAGCGAATCGCATGAGAATTCAATTTGTCTACGCGTTCCAACCAGACAATGAAATCCTACAATCCCCATATTGCATCACCCGCAATTTACACCGATATCTCAAAGAACGAGCAGAAGTTGTTTATAACGTCTGGGACTCAAAAGGACTCCTTGATCTCAAACCAGATGATATCCTCATCGGACACCCACACTACGATCACAATACCGTCATGCAAAAAGTGTTCCGCCGGAACCAACAATGCAAAGCACGGTGTACAATCCACCCATTACACACCGCTAGGGTCAACGATAATATGCCGTTCGACTTTATGACTCGAGCAGCTGACAAGGTGTTCTCCATCTGTGGGCCGTACTGGTACGATACCATCGAACAAACAGTATTCAAGCACTGGAAACCCAAAATCGTCCGGCTAGATATGGCCGTAGATGGACATAACTTCCCATTTCTCCGCAAGAAATTCAACCCATCCGGCAAACGACGATTATGTTATATCGGTAGCACCATGCCCCAAAAGAATCTGGGATATATGACCCAATTAATGGCAACTATGCCAGACGTCGAACTAGATTGGTACGGTGGTGACTCGGCTCACGCACTGGCTAAACTCCCCAATGTCCGAGCATTCGGATGGCTGACCCTCAACAGGAAGGTCGCCCAAAAGATTGTGGATGATTGCGACATCATGATCAATACAAGCATTTCAGACGCTAACCCCACCACCCTCTTAGAGGCTAGGGCATGGGGAATAATCACCGCTTGCACTCCACAATCCGGATATTACAACGACCCATTCTTCACTGAATTGGACCTAGCAGATATCAAGAAATCTATGGCAAATCTTCGCCATCTCCTCCACGACGCCTCTAACGAAGAACTGATGCTCCGTGCCACCAAATCCCGTGAAGAAATCGAAACTAGATATACGTGGGATCGATTTTGCAACACAGTCTGGACAGAACTCCAGAAATTCGCCTAAAATCATCCGATTAGATTTTTGCTAAGGTCTTTTTTATGAAGTCTACAATTACCGTTGATCCCCTAATTCGTTGGGATCGAAAGATGGGCCTCGTTGAAGAGCCAGTTATTATTCGAGTCAAAGAATTTACCGAAGAGTCAGCAGAGTCATTTGAAGAAGATATTGCTAAAGCACATAACACCGGCCAACCAGTCGTTCCAGTTCTAATTGACTCTTATGGCGGTCAAGTCTACAGCCTTCTCTCTATGGTTTCTGATATAGAAAACTCAGACATCCCTATCGCTACTATTTGTGTTGGTAAGGCAATGAGTTGTGGTGCCATTCTGCTTTCTTGTGGAGCAAAAGGTATGCGATATTGCGACAAACACGCTAACGTCATGATCCATGATGTTTCAGCTATGAGTTTCGGTAAGAATGAGGAACTCAAGGCACACGCAAAAAATGTAGACCGGTTGAATAAACATGTTTTTCAGATGATGGCTACAAATTGTGGACAGCCTAAGAACTATTTTCTAGACAAGATGGATGAGAAGAAGCACGCCGAGTGGTATCTGTCTGCTTTAGAGGCTAAAAAACAAGGATTGGTCAATGAACTATCTATCCCTTCCATGAACTACAAAATATCTGTAGACATTACTTTTGAATAAAGGAATTAGATGGTTAGGTCGATTTTTAACATTGCGTGCATGGCAATATGTCTGGTAGCATTAGACGAAAAAAGAAATGTACAGACTCCTGGGCAGACCCAGGTCGTCATTGCACTATGTGGCACGGAACGACGAATGGATGAGAAAGAATCTCCACGAACTTTTAGAGGCAGCGAAGAATGTTACTACCAGTCCTAACAGATAAAACACACTGTTGGGCCTGGAACCGCATTTACATCAAATCCAATGGCCGCATACCATGTTGGTGCGACGCCGGAGAAATTCGGACCATTTGGCAACGAGAATTCGGTGAACTAGACTTCATCCAAGACCTCGTCAACGGCCCCGAACTCCGGGAAATGCGGCTCAAAGTCCTACGTGACCAGAAATACTACGTAGAAGAATGCGGCCGATGCTGCTGCATGATCGAGAAGGATAAAGGTTCCCATTGGCGATACCCAGACGGAAATAAAGCCCCAGACATTGGGAAAATGAATGAGACCGCCCTCGGCATAATGCGGCGAGTCAACAAAGTTAAAGGATGGCCATACGGCAGCATTGACAAAATAGCCGAAATCCAATTAGAACCATCATTTCCCTGCAACCTCAAATGTCCAGGGTGTCTACATGGGTGGCATGAAAAACCTATGAGCACAGAAGAGCCACCATATTTCTTCCCACTAGAATGGTTCACCAAAATGATTAAATCGATCATCGTGAACCGAGTCACACTAAAACGAATCGCGTTTGTGGGCAGAGGTGAGCCAACTCTAAATAAACAATTCCCAGTAATGGTAGACCACGCCAGAAGTCGCATCCCAGAAGTCATTATGTCTATGGATACCAACTCCAATCAGCCATGGCGTGACGAATACCTATGTCTCAACTGGATTAATTGCTCTATTGACGGATCAACTCCCGAGGCATACTCCACATACCGCCTAAAAGGCAAATTCGCCCCCGCCATCAAATTCATGGAAAACGCAGTAGTAGCTAGGAATAGAGCCGGTCAAGCAACCAACTGCAAGATCAGATGGAAGTACATCCTATTCGATACAACAAGTGAGTATCACCAATTAGACTTGGCACAAAAGATAGCACGAGATATTGGTATCGATACACTTAATTTTGTCATCACCACAGTTGGGGCATACGATAAATCAGTAAACCCGGCTGCGAGATTTAAAACGATAAACCAGTTCCAAGAGTATCTAACCAAAAATCCAATATTCCCAGGAGCAATAGTGTCCCGATCATGATTGAAATGTTCAAACAATGGTGGTGCCAACGAGAGTACCACATCGAATGTTTCAAGGGCCAGATAGGAATGTGCGGATATCATGACAAGAAGAAATTCACTAGTTTAAGGAAAGCTAAAGCTCGGCTGGATGAATTATCCAACATGAGCCAAGAAGAAGTGATTGCCGATCAAACCAACACTTCTACGCATACTAGAAATCAGGAACCCAATATGACACATCCATTCAATAAGATGAACCAGTGGGTTGGATCACCAATAGATTATCGCACCGGCAAAAAAGCCGAAGAAGCCCTAGCCGCCACCAATGACAACCGCTACTGGAATGATGAGACCGGTAGCATCCTAGTAGACAAAGAACGCTGGCAACAAGCCCAACGATACGAATCAGACACCTGGATGAAACACGGACACAACTCTAATAACGACCGTGACCTCCAACATACCGCCAACTTCGGCAACTACGAAGTTATACCACACAACCTACGTCGCCTGGTAGAGATCGGGTGTGGCCCCTTCACACAGACATACAATGTCCTCCAAGGAAGAAAAGCCGAAGCAATCGTTCTAGTCGATCCACTATTAGAACAGTACCGTAAGCACCCACACTGCCGGTACGACAAATTACAGATCACCGGCTCTCCATTTATACCCGAATTTCACTCAATCCCAGCAGAGGACTTTACGGGTCGTGGTTTTGATACGGCCATCTGTATTAATGTTCTCGAGCATGTTCGAGACGCAACTAAGGTCATGGAGAACCTAGTCAGCTCACTACGAAAGGGTGGTATTCTCATATTCCATGATCGGACCTATGATGACCTCGATATCACCAAGATTTACGATGTAGGTCACCCAATCCGTATCACAAGCAAGTTTCTTGAACCGTTTCTTAAACAATTCACACCTCTGCGTAAACACAGTGACTATTTTATAGGAATAAAAAATTAATGAAACCAAAACCAGTCAATTGGCAACTCATCGAGAATAACCCCGAACTCTACAATTTTGTCAGCACCATAATCGAGAAATACCACAGTGGCGATAAAGATATCGGTGATGTGAATTTCGTCCTTATATGGCGACACAACGTCAAAATGGACCAGGATGGGTATGTCGTGCTTGCCACCATCACCAAGTCATCAGACCAGAATCGTGAATTACGGCCCCACGACGTTATCATTGGCATCAACAAAGATGCCTGGAGTATCATGGACGAGCAACACCAAACCGTCGTTATTGATGCACAGCTCGAGAGATTAGCTGTATGCCTAGACAAGGATGGTAATCCAAAAGAAGACGATCGATCAAGAACATGCTACCGTCTCCGTCGCGTCGAAGGACTTGATGAAGCCACTCTACAACGACGTCATGGCATGACCATGAAGGAAGTTCAGGACTTCATTTATGACAAATTCAAAACCGCTGGGGCCGAGGAAGGCAGTTACGTCGCCGACCAACTTTCTGAAGACGAAGCTCCCATTGATGAGACGGATACAAACACCATTGATAACTGAAAAGCTGATTGGTATTCAGCCAATCAGCTTTTCAGCCAGCCTCGTCTATTACCAGAAGTATTGTGCAAGGAAGAACATCGCCGAAATCGACGGATGCTTCGTTCGCATCATAGAATCAAACGACAATAATATCGTTGTCAGCACAGACGTGTCTGAACCGGATGCCGAATGTGTGCTAATCCAACTCAAGGCTGATACAATAACAGTATCCTGGGAAGATGGTAATATACGAAATGGTGTTCACGATAGTGAAGCATCAATGAACAGATACAATTATCTAAGGGACAGTGACGAATTCGTCATCAAATGGACCTAACCAAACCAGGCAGGCTATACGAAGCACAGGTGGAGTTCACAACGAACTGTAACCTCAAATGCACTTACTGTGCCCTCAGCCAGCCCTGGTACCAAGGAAAAGCCCCATACTACGGAGAGACCAAAGACCGCCGAATCGACCTAAAAATCGATACTGACAAACTCATCGAAACTCTCAAGAGACGAAACACCAAAACCATCAACATCCACGGACATGGCGAAACCACCATACTCCCAGACTGGCACATAACCGCCAGAAAATTCCTAAATGCTGGATTCGATGTAATAATTTGCACCAACCTCATCAAGAAATTCACCGCCGAAGAATGCCAAATCCTTAGTGAACTTTACAGCATCACAGTCAGCCTAGATTCCATCGACCAAAAAACCTTCAAAGAACTACGAGGCGGCGACATCCGTCAACTCATATACAACATGACCCGAATTAAAGCCATCGCCGAAGAAAACAGCTTATACCAAAGATGGATATGGTCAGTAGTTGTGTTAGACAAATCACTACCTGGTCTAATGGACTTGGTGAAAATGGGCTTGGTTCTCGGAGTAGAAGCCTTCTGTTTCTGCGACTTCTACAAAGAGGATATAGAAACAACAGCCCAAGGTGTAAAAGACCTCACACCACAACAACGACGATCAGCAAACAAAATCATCAAAGAAGTACAAGAATACTGTGTCATGCACGGTGCTAAATTCATGACCTCCCTAGATGGTGCCGAAGAATTTAGCCGGAGAGGCTACCTATGACATGTGAATTACACCTAGACCAATGCCCCAATAAGAACGGCGGCACAAATTCACAACAACCAATCTGCTCAGAACTCGGAAAATCATTCAGCCATAGAACCAATCAAGACACCCTATTACGTGCTACCCATTCTAAATGCATAATTGAACGGATATTCGCACTAGTATCCATTCTCCGCCGCAGAGCAAAATCCTGGCCAGCCAAAGAAGAACATGAGCATAAAGTCTGGGCCGGGCGGAATGCTAATTGTAGAGCCACCTGGGAATTTTTCTATCAAGAGGTAATAGACAACTATTGGTACCTGCTCGAGAATTCCAGCATCCGTGTCCTCATGTCAATAATCGACACCTTCGCAGACGTCTCACCCAGACTAAGTGAAGAAAGTGGAGCAACATTATGCTCTGTCGCATTTAGAAAAGAACTGTTCGCCCACACTACAATGACTCCCAAAAACCAATGGGATAACAAACCAATCTGGCCAACAGTATCACCAACAATACCACGGTATCCAGATGCCATGCGACAAACAGAAGCAAGAATTAGAAAAATCCTCTTCCGGACTCCAGCAATTTGGTTTATTTATATCTGTATCATGCGGCGGATTATCAATAGTAAAACCAGTATTGCTGTTTATCTCAATAATTTCGATCCTGATGTAAAACTCGTCAACACTTGCCTCAAATTGCTTGTACCATCATCAATGAATGATGACCAACGATCTCTTTATTCCATAAAGCATCAAAAGAATAACAGATATGGGTCTAGGGCGAAAATCACACCAGAAATTGCCACAAACTTGACTGGCACAACGATTTTAGATTTTGGATGTGGTAAAGGTAGATTGAACCATCCAGATTACCAAATCACCAATTATGACCCAGCTACTATAGACACACTTCCGAGACGGAAATTTGATATTGTCTTATGTTTAGACGTAATGGAGCATGTACCAGCAGATGACCTACCTGCTGTCTACCAATGGCTCGAAATGTTCGCATCCAAACAAATATTCCTCCTCATCTGCACCAGACCAGCAAGTTATAAACTCCCAAATGGAGCCAATGCCCACGCCACAATCCAAAATAAAGATTGGTGGGCCAAATCCACACGCCAGATGCTAAGAGGATATCAAGTGGTAATAATCCCACAACCAAAATCTGACCATGTCTTACTGCGGGCAGATAAAGTAAAGTGCGAAATATGAGCCAGACAAGACTATGTCTCGACCCATGGGCGAAAGTATTAATTAAAAGTAACCGAATGATTTGTGTCTGTTGCTACTCTCCACCCCTCGGGACCCTAGGCGATAAGACCCTTGACGAAATTCTCGATGGACCAGAGGCGACGGAATATCGGACAAAATTGCTATCTGGTGAAATGATGCCAGCATGCCAAACATGCCCCGACAAGAATTTAGTCCCAATAGAGAGATTACATGAGATAGTCACCAGGTACGTGGAATCCGGTGAAAAACCATATGGGATAGGGTAAGGAAATAATGGACAATAACACAACACAACATCCGGAGTCCCTACTCGTTTCCTTCGAGGCGTTGAATTAGTCCAAACAGCTAGGGGCCATTCCACATACAACGCCGTTCACTTCAACAACTTTCAAACACAGCAGCCAACCTAAAGTCGAATCTAAAATAAATGCCGAAGTATTGCCATCGGGTCTCGTTCCTGTGAATACCCTATGAGTACCTGGTGCGATACCCAATAACCCAGCAGACAATTATCTAAAGCGGGTGGTAAAATCAACACCCGTATGATCCAGATCGATCTTCCTGATCGAGTACATGCTCTTGCCACCAAACTAAAAATCGCGTTGATAATGGAAATTGGCCCGGAGCTGATTTCACTTGAAGGTGTTTTTGGTAACAAGAGATTAGTGTGGATCGCCCGATTAGAAATACCAGGTTTCAATATACCGGGAGAGTACCCAGGACCCTTAGAAGCCTGTATAGAATTGATTGAAGAAGCTAATGGCACTACAACGTGAAATTGTCATCTATACCGATGGAGGATGCGAACCGAACCATCCCTGGCGTGGAGGATGGGGAGTTATCCTTCTGTTTGAGAATAGCCAAGGTCAGCATGAGCGGACCATAGCTGGAGGAGATCGCCACACCACTAATAACCGAATGGAAATGACTGCCATCATTAAGGGTATCGAAGCATTATCGCGACCCTGTGATATTCTGATCTATTCAGATAGTCAATATGTTGTCAAGGGAACTGGCAATTGGAATGAGGGAGACCCAGTACACACCACAGGATGGATGGTGAACTGGAAAAAGAAAGGCTGGAAGAAATCCGGAGGCCCACTCAAAAACATTGACCTCTGGAAGAAAATAGACAGGCTGGTACGTGAACACAAAAGCGTTCAAATGAAATGGATTAAAGGACATGCTGGTAATGAATACAACGAACGCTGTGACACACTTGCCCTCGAAGAGAGGCTTAGAATCTGATGTACGACCAAGACGAGCATTTAGACAACTTACTCCGTCATATCGAGCTGGTCCGAGATTACTGCACCCTATTGGGTAAGCGGCTAATCAAACAAGGACGGCACGAATTCGGACAATTACTAATAGCACGAGGCCACACCCACGACGCCACCAAGTTCTACGGAATTGAATGGGATTACCTCCACCGTGGCCCGGACACACCACATGACGAACTAGAACTCGCCATCAAGCAACATGTCCGCACCAACTCCCATCACCCAGAATTTCACGGCGGCATCATCCACATGCCAGAGGTCGACGTCGCCGAAATGGTGTGTGATTGGTACGCCCGTGGCACAGAATTCGGAACCAATCTGAGAGATTGGATTACCGACACCGCCATAGGGCGGTACAAGATCGATTTGGAAGGTAAGCAATATGCATGGATCAACAACTTCGTAGATATGCTCCTTCGAGATCCATTCAGCAAAAAGGTGAAAGCAGAGAAAGCGGCAATCTAATGGGCAAGCCACTGCATCTGTTTCATCTAATGGATTTCGATAGGGTCCAACAATATACCCTCGCATTCAAAGAAGGGCCATTCACCGGCGAATCATGGGAACTACAGGACAATCTAGGCATTAAAGTCCAAGAAGTAGCATCCTATGTCATGATATCCAACTCTGTATCTGAAGTGCATAAGATCGTATTTACATGGAACGATCAAAGTACCACAGAATTCGCAGTAGTTGGAGTCAGCATATGCAAGACATCACATGGAATAAACGAGTCGAAGACCTAAGGACCACCTGGGCAAAACTCAAACGTTGCCGAGAACGTGATGAGTGCTTCGAAAAGCTCGCCCGCCTAGGTATCATACAAGTGCCCATTGTCACATCTTAGGGATAATTATGAACAAGGAACGAGAAATGACCGAGTGGCTACAGTTAAAACGGTTGGATCGTAATAACCTCCCACTCCCCAAATATGAAACCGAGCAATCGGCTGGTATCGACATGGCAGCATGCCTTACCAGACCATGTAAGGAAATCTTATCAGACGGATCCAAGAGGAAATTCCTCGTAGTGGATAAAGGCGGACACGGGCACCACCGTCATCACTTCGGCGAAGAAACCACACCCGATATCATTATAGCCCCCAACGGCGTTAAAGCCCTCACCCTGGTCATGAAGCCCAACGAAACTGTCATGATCCCACTTGGATGGGTCGCCGAATTCGGAGCAGCCTTCGTCCTCAATATCCACGTACGGTCCTCAGTAGGACTCCGTGGATTGATACTCGCAAACTGCACAGGCATCGTCGACCCAGATTATCGCGGTGAACTATTCGCGTGCCTATGGAATCGTACCGACACTAACATCGAAATCAAGCACGGACAGCGAGTAGTCCAGGGTGTCATGCTTGCATTCAATCAAGCAATTGTCACTGAAGCCAAAGAAGTCTCCGAAACCGACCGTGGATCTGGTGGGTTTGGCTCAACAGGTGACAAGCTCACTGCGGGATAGGCAACCTATCCTCAGCCCCAATAAGGCAATTAGTCATATGCAGCCGCATTGCCGACAGCGGGCCAGGTAGTGTAGATGCCTTATTTGAGGATTCATCAGGGTCCTTAATCAGATTGAATAAGTATTCATGACCATTATAATTCCAGTATTTGAATCGATGATTACGAATCATCTTCAAACGCGGTTCGTATCCCATCATACTCAAAGCGAATTGATTCACCACCTCACCAGTCTTCATCGCCCCCACCAAACTCTTTCCCTGGATTCCGGGCGATCGTTCCTGTCCTAACATTTCTAGCACAGTTGGAACGACATCAATATGCTGCGTAATTTCCCTGTAATAACGAGCCTCGAAACCAGGAGCACGAATAACCAACGGTACCGCCACAGTTGGATCATATGCATACAAACCCTTCGCAAAGTACCCATGATCCCCAAGCATCTCACCATGGTCCGAAGTAAAGATTACCACCGTATCAGGTGCCTTCCTATCCACATATTCCATGATTCTGACGATGTTATCATCAATCCAGGCTATATTTCCATAATATTGGCTTTTAATTATTCGCCAATCATCCTCGGTTAATTTCTTCCCATCATACATCTTGCTATCGCGAGGAACACTAAATGATGCTGGGTCATATAAATCACAGTATGGAGGAGGTGCAGTATACGGTGGATGTGGACCTCGGAATCCGATGGTACACATAAACTTACGACCAAGTTTCTTGGATTTACTCATGAATTTGACGGCTTTTTCTGCTATTACATCTTCATGCTGGTAAAGCCGATTACTCAGTTTAGATGCCCACGCTTTCTGTTTCATAATCTCTAGATATTCACGACGTGCTACTCCAGCATCCCTAGTAGGCAAATCTTTCCCCTCACACCAATCTTCCATCAAGTATGAGTTTAGTGGGTCGAACCCAAAATGGCCTAGCGTAGTGCTATCCTTGTCTAGGTGCCACTTCCCGAAGTACCCAGTGTCATACTGTATACTACAAAGCATATTCGCCAGGGTCTGCTCATTTTGGGGTAGAGACATCTCGTTCCACCACAATTTAAGAGAACTGGGATACCGACCAGTCCAGAAGGCAGCCCTGCTTGGTTGGCATTGTGGGCTTTGAGCGAAGCAATTGAATCGGACACCTTGGGAGGCAAGCTTATTCATTCCTGGGGTGTTAGGGCCATCTAATGTGTCAGCCCTTTGTTGATCTGTCATGATGATCAGCACATTCATATCTCTATCTCCATAAACAGACATTCGAAAATATTCACACCACCATCTGGGACAATAATTGTTTTCGGGTTTTTGAGGAGCCGTTTGACAGCTTTAATAGAGTACGTCGCTTCCGCTTTAGTCCAACCATCTGCTATCATGTCTTCAGGGGTACAAAGTTTATCTGCCCGACGCCCTTCGAAGACGATTGTTTCATCTTCATCATAGGTCTTGGGGACACTGGCACAAGTGAAGCATATTAGGTCATAGGTGCGGCCATCTATAAATGGATCATCTGCAAAGAATCGCACCATCACTTCAATGGGGAGGCCACAGATTGGGCAATTGTCATTCATTCTTTCCATATCTCAGGTCTTTTACCCAAGTCTCCAGATCTACAGATGGGTCACTAATACAAACACTAGCCTCCTGCAACAATTCAACAATCATCAAGCGATTCATCCAAAAGTTCCCCCAGATCATCTATAAACCGTCCAAAGTCCGCGTCTGGGTGTGAGATGTCGTACGTTTCCAACACATCTCTATATATTCTGTCTGCTGGCTTCTGGGACGTGTCACCATGTTTGTGATATCTGCAGATCTTTAGGCGATCCTCGAAGACAATCTGATATTGTAGCCGACGCCGAGACCGCCAAGAAGAAGGCGGAAGGTCTAGGGTGACCTCCACACACGGGTCACCGTACATGATCGTTCTATAAACGATGGACTTGGGGAATCGCTCTTTGATTTTATCCGCCAGAGCACCGCAGAGCTGCTCGATCATATTGAGTGACATGGTTCTTCAATACGTTGATCCTTGGATTTAACGATGGGTTCATAGGCTGTAACACATGTATTAGAAAGGGATGCGACAGTATCCCAAACCCCACTGTTGCCACGGAGAATTTGTATGCCTAAAGCCACGGTCACGATTGCGAACAGGTCCCAACTAATTTCGGAAACAGGATTCAATAATTACGACGCGTGCATGAACCCATACGTCGGTTGCGAATTTGGCTGCACGTACTGCTACGTCCGGTTCTTCATCAAAGACGACAACCACGAATGGGGAGAGTTCGTCCGAGTCAGAGAACACATGGCGGACAAACTCCCAAAAGAACTTCACAAGAACACCGTAAAACTCAAAGACGGCCATGAGCTAATCTACAACAAAGAAACGAAAGAAAACGAACGCAAAAAGAAATTCAGATACCTTCCAATTCCTGAAGCACGCCTAGTAATCGGCACGATGACCGATCCCTACCAACCAGCCGAACGGAAACACCGGATCATGAGAACAGCACTCAAGGTCCTCACACAAAATGACGTCCCACACTTCCAAAAAGTGGGAATCTTCACACGCTCCCCAATCATCCTCGACGACCTAGACCTCATCAAAAAACTCCCACAAGCCAGGATCCACTTCACCATCACACCCTTCCCTCCAAAAGTCCTAAGAGCGATCGAACCATCAAGTCCGGTCACCGCAAGACGCTGGGATGTCGTGAAACGTCTGAAAGAAGCCGGGCTCCGCGTACATTGTAATATCTCACCAATCATCCCCGGACTCAGCGAGGGATTCGTCGATGAGTTCGTAGAAAAACTGGCAGACCTCGGAATTGACGAATACTTCGTGGACCCAATGCAGCCTTATAAGGAAAGCTTCGCCAGCTTCCGAACAGCCTGCCAAGGACTCGAGGGTGTTAACTGGCACGAGATCGAGCGGATAATGATGGACAAGGACGAATACCTCGACTGGAAAGCAGACTTCTTCGGACGCTGGAATGAAACCCGGAAGAAGCACCAACACAAAGCACCAAACCAATTACCGATCTGGTGCGACCACGAGAACAAGGTCTGGCTCGACATGCGAACAATGACGCAAATGGACTCTAAACATTACGGAGAAGAGGCGAAAGTCTAAGAGACACGCATCAAGACCCCGACCAGAGTCCGCTATAGTCTAAACGACTAGAGTGCAG